>Ga0256913_10001489_pt1 | contig 12063 bp, 9 predicted proteins | sample Axial_MatmetaG_FD_185970 | JGI IMG/M metagenome (GOLD analysis project Ga0256913, IMG submission 185970) | Deep-sea worm associated microbial mat communities from Axial Seamount, Juan de Fuca Ridge, Pacific Ocean - Axial_Mat | ecosystem: Environmental > Aquatic > Marine > Oceanic > Microbial...
ATTTTGAATCATCCATTCCGCACAGTTACGGACTTGGAAGTTCGGGCGCACTCGTAGCAGCCGTATATGATGCTTACGCAAAAAACAAAATTAACGGCAGCAGATCGCTTAAACCTTCGGAAATGCTCAAACTGAAATCCGTTTTTGCACAGCAGGAATCATTTTTTCATGGCAGAAGTTCCGGTATTGACCCTTTGAATGCTTATATAAAATTTGCGCTGCTGATTAAAAATAAGAACGAAATAACGAGTGTCACCATACCTCGCAACAGAGATGAAGGCGACGGAGCTATCTTTCTTGTCAATACCGGTGGGCCGGGAAAAACCGAGCCTCTCGTGCACCTCTTTCTCGAAAAGTGCAAACTCGAAAAGTTTAACAACGTCATCAGCAATAAGTTTATTCCACTGACAAACAAATGTATAACCTCATTGATAGGTGGGGACCTGAAAGGTTTTTTCGATAGCCTCGAACGACTTTCGGATATTCAACTGCGATATATGAATCCGATGATCCCATACCATTTTCAGGATCACTGGAAAAACGGACTTGAAACCGGCGATTACACTCTTAAACTCTGCGGCTCGGGTGGCGGCGGATATTTGCTCGGCTTTACAAAAGAATTTGAGAAAACCAGAAAGTATTTTAAAGACAATAATATCGAATTGGTTGCCGTTTACAGAAGTGCCAGATAAGATATTAATTAATTCCTGTTTGGTATTGCCAGATAATTTCAAGATATGTATCACCATTTATTTTCTAAATTTTAATTGTCAAAAGTTTGGAAACAAAAAACTTTTTATACCTTTGTCCTCAATTATTTATGACATGAGTTAATGAGTTTATTCGATTATAAATATCAACCTTTCAATCGCTACCTGAATATCAAACGCAGGGACGAGTTTCATTTTTAAGCCGGACAATTTCGTCCGAAATTCATTTCTTTACATTCATTAATTTTTACTTATTTTTAATTTCAGATATTTGTAATAACAATAATTCAAAATTTACACATTATGAAACTCCCGTTTGCAGAATCATATAAAATAAAGATGGTTGAAGCCATCAGAAAAAGTACAAGAGAAGAGAGAGAGGCATGGCTCAAAGAGGCCTATTACAATTTGTTTAACCTTCGCAGCGAGTATGTCTATATTGACCTGCTGACCGACTCGGGCACAGGTGCTATGAGTGACAAACAGTGGTCGGCGATGATGCTTGGTGATGAGAGCTATGCCGGCGCATCATCATACCTGAAGATGAAATCTGCGATAAAAGAATTGTTCGGTTTTAATGATTTTCTTCCCACGCATCAGGGACGTGCAGCCGAAAACGTGCTCTTCTCGGTTCTTGTGAAAGAGGGTGATATCGTACCGGGTAATACCCATTTCGACACAACAAAAGGTCATATCGAATTCCGGAAAGCAACTGCTGTTGACTGTACCATTGAAGAGTCGTTTCATCCGACTCAATTTCACCCGTTTAAGGGTAATCTTGACATTGATAAGCTGGAAAATGTTCTAAAGAATAATCCCATTGAGAAAATCCCGATGATTATTGTCACGATAACCTGTAATTCATCGGGAGGACAACCCGTTTCGATGCAAAATCTGAAAGATGTTTACGCTGTTGCTCAAAAATACGGAACAAAAGTCTTTTTCGACTCGGCACGTTTTGCTGAAAACGCATACTTTATAAAAATTAGGGAAGAAGGCTATCACGATAAAACCATCAAGGAAATTGTTAAGGAGATGTACACTTATGCCGACGGGATGACGATGAGCAGCAAGAAAGATGCAATCGTTAATATGGGTGGGTTTATCGGATTCCGCGACAGGAAACTGTATGAAGATGCAAGTGTTTACAACATTATGTTCGAAGGTTTTGTTACTTACGGCGGAATGTCGGGAAGGGATATGAATGCTCTTGTTCAGGGTTTGATGGAAAGCACTGAATTTGAATATCTCGACACAAGAATCCGTCAGATTGCCTATCTCGGTGATAGACTGAAAAAGTTCGGTGTGCCTCTGTTGGAACCTTTCGGAGGACATGGCATTTTCATTGATGCGAAACGTTTTCTGCCCAATATTCCGAAAGAAGAGTTTATTGCACAGACCCTAGCTGTTGAGATTTATCTCGAAGGCGGAGTTCGTGGTGTAGAAATCGGAACGCTGCTAGCCGATCGCGACCCGGTAACACGCGAAAACCGTTATCCCAAAATGGAACTTGTCAGATGTGCCATTCCGAGACGTGTCTATACTAACAGCCATATGGATTATGTGGCAGCAGCTATTGAGAATGTTTATGAGCGCAGGGATAAAATCACAAAAGGTTTGAAAATTCTCAGGGAAGCACCTATAATGAGGCATTTTACGGTTGAGCTGGAAAGGGTATAAGGGGGGGGTGACAAGCGTGGACGCTTGTCACAGGACGCTTGTCACAGGATACAAATATGAGAAAAGACAAAAAAGAAGGACGGTACGGCAGAATATACAGGCAGTTGGAGAAACTGCTTGAGCCGCACGACAATCCATTGTCGGCTATGGCTACTATTGCTGCCGTTCTTCATAACAAAATGGACTATTTCTTTTGGACAGGTTTTTATCTTCTTGATGATAAGGGAGAGCTGATGGTCGGTCCGTATCAGGGAACGGTTGCCTGTATTAAACTTGCGAGGGACACCGGTGTTTGCTGGTCTGCAATAAACAGAGGTGAAACGGTAATTGTTCCTGATGTCCATAAATTTCCCGGTCATATTGCCTGCAATTCAAAAACAAATTCGGAAATTGTTATTCCGGTAAAAGATGAAAACGGGAAAATTACCGGTGTGCTGGATGTTGACAGCCGAGATTTTAATTCATTTGATGAGATTGACAGGGAAGGTCTTGAAAAAATTGTTCATTTGATTTCATAAATTATGCAAATGTTATAAAGTAGTTTGCAAGGAAATTCCATATCGTTACAACTGCTATTGCGAGTAACTTCGACAGATAGAAATGCTTGTTGTATTTACTGTGAAGCACCCACAAAATCAGAGTATTAATTGCAAGTCCAACCAATGAAATAAGAAAAAACCGGGTATATTCCAGTCCTATTTCAGGATCGTGACTATGAAATGTCCAGACCCTGTTCAGAAAATAGTTTGTTGTAGCTGCAAATGTAAAACCGATTGCATTGGCAAAGTATTTCGGAACTTTAAACCACTCCTTAAAAACATAAGTTGTTCCGAAATCAACAAATAAACCTGAAAATCCGACAACTCCGAACTTAACAAACTTCCATAAAAAATCCCAGGTTAAATATTGCGACATAAAAAATCCATTTTGGGCAAAACTAACAATAAATTAAAAACCCGAACCGCTATTCTTTTTATCAACAGGTTTTGTCGGATTTTCATTAAAAATATAGATAAACCGGAACGACAGCGTACTATTATACTGATCACGGGTTTCGGTATATTGGCCATACCAGTCGTAAAAATCACGTGTGCGGATCTTAAGAATAGAATAGGAGTAACGAATATTGAATTTAAGGCTTTTATAAATCCTGAACCGTAAATCCAGCAAAACATCAATATCCTGTTTATTGTAAGTACCGCTATTTAGTGTCGTCGATTCATTTAACTTCCCGTGTTCCCACTCTTTTATCCCGACAAGCTGACCATACGAGAATCCGAGACCTGCAGTAATCCTGCCACGATCAGTATATTGAACAAGTATCGGTACTTTTACATAATTCAAATCCAATTTATATGCCCCGTTATAAACATTATCAAAATAAACTGTATCTCCGTCAACTATAGTACTATCGTGAATAGTAATATCATTATATTGTGCTTTTTGATTTGCCCCTTGCTGGCTGAAAAGAACCTCAAGGCTAACTGACCAGTTGTCGTTAAAAGGGAAAGTAGCACCTAATCCGCCATTAAAACCAACCTTCTTAAATCCGTAAACCTCATCACCATCAACCTGTGAAAAATTTATGCCTGCAATCCCGTACCCTTTTATTCTTTGGCCGTACCCTTTATAAACAAATGAGACCAAAAAAAGCAAGGCTACTAATATATGTATTCTTATCTTCATAAAATCATTTGTGATTTAAGAGTACAAACGTAATAAACTTTTATAAATTTTCTAACATTTAGCTTATTTTTGCTGATAATTGAAAACAGGGACGATGGCAGGCTTTAAACAGTACTTAATTGCAATTATAGTTTTACTGGTTTTTTCTGTTGCCGGATACTTCGGATACAGATATTACAGGGTTTACACGAATCCGTCAGTGCCCTGTATTTCAGCAGTCCCTGAAAACTCCGCACTTTTCATAGTAATAGATAATCCTCTGACCGCGATCCGAAAGCTTAATTCGGGTTCGGAGTTATGGAAAGAGTTTACAGTAATAGGCAAAATTAATGAACTCAACCGGAAGCTTATATATTTCGACTCTATTGTCAGAAATGAAAAGGAACTGTGCAACATTTTCTGCAATCATAAAATGATAATTTCCCTTCATCCCGAAGATTCTCTAACTCAGGAGTTGCTTTACATTGTCAAGATACCTCCAGACGAACGTGATTACTCAGCCGAGGCTTTATCCAAAGCCATTAAAGGGAAATCAAGTGACCTGAATTTTAAAAGTTCGGTTATAAACAGGATTAGTATTCCCGACAGAGGTCTCACTTTCTCGTTCACATCATATAAAGGACTTCTGATTGGTAGTTTTGATATTGAACTTGTTAAAAAATCTATAGAAAGACTTAATTCGGGGATATCTTTCATGAATGAACCGGTTTATCGCAAGCTAAAATCAACTGCAGGCAAAAAGGTTGACGCTAATATTTATTTTCATTTCAAAACATTAAACAACCTAAAGCCCGTTCTGTTGAGTGATAAAGCTCAAAGATCAACGGGCGAACTTTTGAATTTCGGATTATGGTCGGAAACAGACCTTATTATTAAAAAAGATGAAATACTATTAAACGGTTATACAGTTACATCCGATTCGTTGGCACAATTTCTAAATTGTTTCCGTCAGGAATCACAACCTGTAAAAGCACCGGAAATATTGCCTTATGACGTTTCTCTTTTTCTTGATCTAAGTTTCAACAATTTTGGGAAATACCTTGTCGGATATAAAAAGTATCTTAAGAAAACAGGTAAGCTTTCAAATTATGAGAAAAAATTAAGTTTGGTAAACAAAAAATATCGAATAAATCTTCAAAAGCAATTTTTTTCGTGGATAACCAATGAAATAGGTATTGCAAAAACTGCCGAAGTAGACGATTATGCATTTTTTCACACCAATGATATAAAAAACGCAGCCAAACAGCTTGGGAATTTAAGTAATAATATATCAAACTCCAGGAATTTTCAAAGTGAGTATAATGAGTACATGATAAACAGAATCGACATTCCCGGATTATTACCACAATTGTTTGGCCCTTGGTTTTCAAGCATTCAAAAAAATTATTATATTGCTATTAAGGATTACATTGTATTTGCTGAGAGTCAGGAGAGCCTGATCCATTTGATAAATAGTTTCTATATCAGAAAGACCCTTGCAGAGAACTTCAACTACCGTAAATTTTCAGATAATATTGCCGAAAACTCCAACATATATCTTTATTGCAATGTAAAAAAATCAACCGGCGTTTTCGTTCCTTTGCTCTCGCAAAATCTTAAAATGATTATTAATGACAATTTAAAGACTGTTACTACCCTTGAAGGTTTTGCCGTTCAATTTAGTTATATCAACAAGATGTACTATACCAATGCCTACCTGAAATATAATCCCGATTACAGGGAAGAAAACCCGACAAACTGGGAAACCGAGGTTGATGCAAACATAAACGGAAAACCATACCTGATAAGAAATCACAAAAACGGAAAGTTAAACATTATCGTTTTCGACGAACTTAACAATATGTATCTAATTGATCATCAGGGAGTAATTAAATGGAAAAAAGCACTACGCGAAACCCCTGAAAGCGACGTTTTTATTGTAGATTATTATCAAAACAGGAAATACCAATATCTGTTTAACAGCAGGAACTACCTTTACCTGATTGACCTTCTCGGAAATTACGTTACAGGATATCCTGTCAGACTCGAAACCTCGGCCACAAACGGCTTGGCAGTGTTTGACTATGATAATGAAGGGAAATACCGGCTTATGCTTGCCCTCGAAGATAACAGGATTTATGATTACAATATCAATGGCGAACTTGTAGAAGGGTGGAACAAAATACAAATGAAGAAGAGTGTTTCCTACCCTGTTGAACATATCAGAGCCGGAGGTAAAGATTACCTGCTGGTAACTGACGAAAATGGTAATGTAACCATAACAAACCGACGCGGCAAAACAAGAATTAAAATGAAGAGAAAATTTGTGAGAGCCGGGAATTCCATCTTTTACAGAAATGAAACAAACAGTAAAAAGGGTATTTTCCTGACGACTGATAAAAACGGAAAACTGACATACGTCAGTGCAAAAGGAAAAACAAAAACAACAAATTTCGGCACTTTTTCACCAAACCATTTTTTCCTTTATGAGGATTTCAACGGCGATAATTCAAAAGATTTTATATATCTGGATAATAACAAACTTACGATATTTAACAAGTTTAAAAAAGTGCTGTTGAGTTACAGTTTTGATAATAAGATAACTGTTCAGCCGGTTTTCTTCACCATTGATAATCATAGATATCTTGCAATAACCGACTCCAAAGCGGAAGAAGTATTTATTTTTGATAAAAACGGACGTACGTTCACAAACCAACACATTTCGGGCACAAGCAAAATCATAACAGGTAATTTAAATACTGATAATAAAACCTATCTGGTTGTCTCTATCGGGAAAAAGGTGATGAATTATGAGCTAAAGTAGCAAATTTTATGCTAAATACTTAGCCACAATTGGCATCCTTCTTCCCATTCCAAATGCTTTTGGTGAGACGCGTAGCATTGGTGGGGTCTGATATCGCTTGTACTCATTGGTATTGACAAGCCTCAGAATACGATGTACGAGAACCTCCTCAAATCCCATCTCAATCAATTCATTCGGACCTTGACGTTTTTCTATGTATTGGTAAAGAATTGTATCCAGAATATCATAATCGGGCAATGAGTCTGAATCTTTCTGATTAGGACGCAACTCTGCAGATGGAGGTTTTGTGATTGTGTTCCACGGTATTATCTCTTTTTCCCTGTTAATGTACCGGGCAAGCTCAAAAACCTCTGTTTTATACACATCCCCTATTACTGAAAGGCCGCCATTCATATCACCGTAGAGAGTACCATATCCGACTGCCGCCTCACTTTTGTTGGAGGTATTAAGCAGTATATATCCGAATTTGTTCGATAAAGCCATCAGTATCACACCTCTTGTCCTTGCCTGGATATTTTCTTCAGTAACATTGAAAGAAAGACCTTCAAAAAACGGCTCCATAATAGTGCTGAAACTTTTATATGCCTCCTCAATTGGAATTATGTCGTATGGCGAACCGAGATTTTCGGCAAGGTCCTGGGCATCTTTTATTGAATGATCTGTTGAGAACAGTGAAGGTAGCAGTATTGACCTGACATTCCCTTTCCCGAGTGCCTCAACGGCAAGCACAAGAGTAATAGCGGAGTCTATCCCTCCCGACAGCCCGAGAATAGCCTTTTCGAAACCCAGTTTTTCAAAATAGTTCTTTACTCCCATAACCAGTCCGTCGTGAATAAGTGAAATTTTGGATGGCTTTGCCCTTTTTTCAACTTTGTTTTTCCTTTCTATCTCTTCAATTTCAATAATTTTAAAGTCCTCTTCGAAATATCTCATCTCATCGGTTATCAACCCTTTAGAATTTATTGCCATAGACCCGCCGTCGAATAATAGTTCTGTTTGTGCACCGACATGGTTCACATACACCAAAGGAAGTCTGTATTTTTCAACATTCTGCAGCAGTACGCTTTTCCTCTTTTCGGCCTGGTCATAATCAAACGGTGAAGCTGCAATATTTATCATTATATCAGGATTGAGTTTAAACAACTCATCCATAGGGTTAATACGGTAAAGCAGATCGTCGCCAACGTTCCACAAGTCTTCACAAATTGTTATTGCCAGCTTTTTCCCATTAAAATTAACAAGATGAAACTCCGAATTGGGTTCAAAATATCTGTATTCATCAAAAATGTCGTAGTTTGGTAGTAAGGTTTTGAAAACTCTGGATTTTATTTTCCCGTCTTCCAGAAAGTAAGCCGTATTGAAGAGGTCTTTCCCTTTTACTTCGGAATTTATTGACGGAGCACCGACAATTGCGGCAATTCCTTTGCATTCAAGGGCTATTCTTTCAATTGTAGAATTACAACGGTTTATAAAATCGTCAAATTCAAGAAAATCGCGTGGAGGATATCCTGAAACGGCAAGTTCTGAAAAGACAATCAAATCGGCTTCTTCCGATTTTGCCTTATGTAAAGCATCTGAAATCTTTTTGAAATTATTTTCAAAATTCCCGATGTGAAAGTTTATTTGTGCTAAAGCTATTCTCACTTTTCTTTCATTTAAGATTCTCAAAACAGTATTCCGATGTTAAGCTCAAAATAGTACACAAAGGCTTTCTGCTTTGTGTCAGGATAAACAGTATTATAGCCTTTAAGGATATTTGTTAATCCGTTATTAAAGTTAAGTTCAAGAAACAAGGACGTTGAATTATCAAAAAAATACTCCAAACCACCACCGACTATCAAAGATGCTTTGGCAAACGTTATCTCATCGCTGATATCCTTACTATCCCAATCGGTTGTCTCATCATCTCCGTAAACAAATGTATCTGCCGATTTGGCTTTCAGATTAAACGAAAAACCGAATCCGATATCGCCGAAATATGCAAACTTTCCAAATTTATTGGTTCTCATCTTTATTGTTACCGGAACCTGCAGGTTTCTTAACTCAAATTTTCTGGTAAGCTCTCCGACTGTCTGAATTGTGTCTGCTCCTAGCTTTGTTTGATATGGGAATGTCAGTTTCCCGTTAAGATAATCAATGTTAAATCCCGTTTTTACAAAATAATTTTCCGTCAGAGTTATATCCGAGACAAATCCCCAAGAAAAGCCCAAAGAAGCACCGTCCGATTCATAATTCTCAACATCGGCAGACAACCAGGCAAGATTAGGCGCAACCCTGAAACCGAATCTAAACGGTTTCACCTGCGAGAATACCATATTGGCAAACAGAATAAAAGCTATTAAAAATGCAAAAGTTTTTTTCATAGTTCTTCAAAATAAAATCTCAACAAAAATAGTTAATAAGTCATATATAAAAAAATTATTCATAAAAGTATCTATTTCTCAAATTTTATCTACATTTGCTTTGAAAATATTAAAATGAAAAAAATGAAAAAAATAGCATTATTTGTAATCGCAATCTTTATAGGCACGATGACATTTGCCCAGTTTCATCTTGGAATAAAAGGCGGAGTTTCGATGAGTAAGCTGACAACAAACATCAACGATGTAGTTGAAGCGACAAGAACAGGCTTCCAACTCGGTGCATTCGTCAGAATCGGAGAAAAATTTCATCTTCAACCTGAAGTTTACTTTACGGCGAAGCCTGGGCATATTGAATTTACAACTCCCAGCCTTGCGGATCCCAATAAAAAATCCAACATTTCGGAAGATATTACTTTTACAAGTTTTGACATTCCGATATTGGTAGGTTACAGATTAATAAAACTTCCCGGTGGAAATATCAGGCTGCAGGCCGGACCGGTAGCTTCAATAATTTCCAATACCAAGATAACCGTTTCGAGGGACGGTGTTGAAGTCCCCGAGCAAGATTACCCGAATAATTTTAATAGTTTTACCTGGGCAGCTCAGTTCGGAGCAGGCGTTGATTTTCTTTTCCTGACTGTCGATTTACGCTACGAACTTGGACTTAGTAATCTTTATGATAATTCCAATAATTCAGGGGAGGATAGCACCTTTAAAAATAATGTCTTCTTTCTAAGTGTCGGTTGGAAAATATTCTAAATGTTCAAAAAAATTATAGTATTATTATTACTGGGGCTGATATCCTGTCAACAGGACTCCGGCAGGCTGAATGTTGACGTTAGTGACATTAGCATACGTGCTGTGAAAATAAAAAGATATGGAAAGGCCCTATTTGCTATTGATAAGGGTAATCTGAAAGAGAAATTAAAAAATCTGCAAAGTGATTTTGGTGTTTTTCTGAATGGAAACCTCAACGATACCCTAAACCTTATAAGAATCGAAGATTTCATTTCAGATCCGATGCTAATAAATTCCGCTGCCGAATGTGAAAAGGTTTTCCCTGATCTTGATTTTCTCGAAAAAGAGCTTTCAAAAGCATTTCAGCATTATAAGTATTACTTTCCCCACCAAAAGATACCTGCTGTTTACACCTATGTTTCGGGTTTCGACTATGAATATCCTGTTCAATATTTTGACAACAGTTTGATAATAGCACTTGATATGTACTTGGGTTCCGGATATAAAGAGTATCTGAAGCTGGGGCTGCCTGCTTACCGGATTAGAAATTTCAACAGAGCTCATATTTCGCGCGATTGTATGGATGCATTGGGAAGCAATATGATAGACCCTTCAAAAGTTAAAGGCACTTTGCTTGATGCAATGATAAATAAAGGGAAAAATCTCTATTTTATTAATGCGATGATACCGGATTTAAATGACTCCATTTTGTTAAATTATTCAAGCAACCAAATTAGCTGGGTTAACAAAAACGAATCCAATATCTGGGCATTCTTTATTGAAAACAATCTGCTCTACTCTGTTGATCCCGAGGCCATGAACAAATTCATTGTTGATGCACCCTTTACATCCTATTTCGGGAATGAATCGGCTCCCAGAACAGGCTGGTGGATAGGATATAAAATCATAAAAAGTTTTATGAACAATTGCCAAGATGTGTCAATTGCCGAATTGATGGAGATGTACGATTCACAAGCTATTTTGAATAAATCGGGGTATAAGCCTGAGTAGAATTACACCTACAAAGATAGCAAAAATAAAATATATCATTCGTTTAGCAATCTGAAAAAAAATCAGACTCTGCCGACAACGGCATCATTACGAAACCTACACAATTCCACAACAGGCTGTTCAGGCATTTCGTCGGCCAGCAGCCACCGGAAGAACATCACCGCCTCCTTATAACCTGCCGTGCTTACCCAATTTTCTTTATCCATCTGACGGTGGCTCAGATATATGGTGTAACTGCCGTCATCATTCGGCTTGGCAGTTCCTTTATTCAAACATACAGGATAGTTTTTAAAATCCATAGACTGCATCAGATAATTCCAGGTTTGCATTCCCCAATAAACGCAGTCAGGTGAAGCGAAATGAATCTTCAAATATTCATTTTCCTCAAGCCGGAAACGTCCGAAGCAATAGATATTGTCAACAGTGCCCCACCCACCCTGGTCAGCTTCAAAGCTGAAAGGCGGCAGGAAGTCGTTGAGTGGAAACTCAACAGGCAGCGGCGCAATCCAGGTAGTCTGCTCATAAAAATTACGCATCCTCCTGATGCGTTGCGCAAGCTCTTTATCACTCATTGGCCCGGGAGGGTCGTGTTTATTCAGATTCTCAATATGAAGATCGCTTTCACGACTATTGAAACGGTCGAAAAAATATTCACGGGTAAACAAATTTACGGCATCACTGTCAAGTTTAAATTCATTTTTTCCGTCAGGGTCAGGATTTGGGGTCAGTTTGATTTCAAAACTTCCGTCAGGCTCAAACTCAATATCCAGATGGTTGATACTGAGGCAAACCCTTTCAACCATTTCACCGTTTGGTTCGCCGCCATAAACGGTAAATGAAAGGTAACAACTGTCGTAACGCCGGCCTTTTATGAGGTATTCCTGATCGCTTTGTATCTGTGTGAAATAATAGACCGAATCCACATTATCACCGAGTAACTTATGGTTGTCATCGGCAAGCTGCATAAACTGCGGACGCAACGGGTCGTTAAACAGATAAAACTGTATGCTTGATTTCAGCAAATGAAAAATATGCTGATAACCATCAATATGTCCTTGTTCGTCAATGGTTT
>Ga0256913_10001490_pt1 | contig 12056 bp, 11 predicted proteins | sample Axial_MatmetaG_FD_185970 | JGI IMG/M metagenome (GOLD analysis project Ga0256913, IMG submission 185970) | Deep-sea worm associated microbial mat communities from Axial Seamount, Juan de Fuca Ridge, Pacific Ocean - Axial_Mat | ecosystem: Environmental > Aquatic > Marine > Oceanic > Microbial...
GGGAGCAGTTGATATTATACTGCGCATCGAAGACGAGCAGGCACTTAAAGCGGCGATTCAGAGGGCATTCTCTTTTTCCATCAGGTCTATTGAAAGCAGGTCTTCATCCGAATCTCCCGAGAACATCCCACAGCTTCTTTACAGAAGCCGTATAATGGGAGATGTGGTTCGAAAAGCCAGGAAGGTTGCTCCGGTCAAGGTTACAGTTCTTATAACAGGGGAGAGTGGAACAGGTAAAGATGTTCTGGCTAAACAGATACATGCTCTCAGTAGAAGAACCGGAGCGTTTATGGCTCTCAACTGTGCTGCAATACCGGAGACTCTTCTTGAAGATGAGCTTTTCGGTCATGAGAGGGGGGCCTATACCGGCGCGGATAGCGCAAGGGAAGGGAAATTCGAAGCTGCCAGCCGCGGAACGTTATTCCTTGACGAGATAGGGGAAATTCCTCCGGATATACAGGTTAAACTTCTTCGGATACTCGAAGAAAATGTTGTTACCCGTCTTGGAAGCAATCAGACCCGCCCGGTTGATGTTAGACTGATTGCAGCGACCAACAGCAACCTTAAACTGTCCGTAAAAAAAGGCATATTCAGAGAAGACCTGTATTACAGGCTGAAAGTTGTTGAGATTCACCTGCCCCCCCTGCGTTCCAGAAAAGGTGATATCCCTATGCTTGCCATGTCATTTCTTAGAGAGGCTGCAGAGAAGCATAATCTTCCTCTGCCTGTAATTACTTCGGAAGCCCTTGAACGCCTTGTGGCGTTCAGCTGGCCCGGTAATGTCCGTCAACTTCGAAACCTTATGGAAAGCCTTCTTATCATTTCCGGAAGTACGATTGATTCCGTTGATCTGCCCGCGGAGATAGCTGACCTGCCTCCCGGAGAAACACGGGAACTTCACACGGAACTTCCCATATTCCTTGAGGAACTTGAAAAGCTTGCCATTTTGAAAACTCTTGAAATTACAAGAGGCAATAGAACCAGGGCTGCAGAACTTCTCGGAATTGGACGCCGGACCTTACAGCGCAAGCTTAAGGAAATGTAGAGAAATCAGACAAACTATTTAAAATACTATTGGGAGGTTTTAATGAAAGTAATAAAAACCGGGAGGCTAATTGACCGGAAATATATCTGGGGATTAACAGGGCTGGTTGTATTCCTCTGGTTTATTCTTGGCGGGCCATTCTATATAGTCGATCCCGAAGAAGAAGGCGTTATCCTGACTTTCGGAAGATATACCTCTATCACCGGACCTGGGTTTCATTTCAAGTGGCCCTGGCCCGTGCAGACGGTATACAAAACACCGGTGAATATTGTCCAGAGAATTGAAATAGGTTTCAGAACCCTTTCTGATGACCCTCCGAGTTATATAAGTTTCGTTAACGATAAGGACATGCTGGCTGAAGCGCAGATGCTTACCGGTGATGAAAACATTATTGACTGTGCCATAATAGTTCAGTTCAGAATCAGTGACGTTACCAACTATCTCTTCAATGTTCGTGATCAGATTGGTACGCTGAGGGATATTTCGGAGGCAAGTACGCGGTTTGTTGTGGGAGATAACGCTATAGACGCAGTGCTTACTACCGGAAAACTTGAAATCCAGAACCGTATTATGGCTATGATTCAGGAGATTTCCAATGATTACAATATGGGGGTGAACATCATCGCAGTTCAATTAATGGACGTTCAGCCACCACAGCCAGTTTCCGCTGCTTTCAAGGATGTTGCTACTGCAAGGGAAGATATGCAGGCCTATATCAATGAGGCTGAGAGTTACAGGAATCAGCAGATTCCCCAGGCTCAGGCGGATTCGGTGGAAATGGTAAACTCTGCCATGGGCTATAGTGCAGGTAGAGTAAACAACGCTATGGGAGAGGCTTTCAGATTCACCGCGGTTGCCGAAGAATACAGAAAAAGCCCTGGAGTCACGGCTACCAGGCTTCATCTTGAAACCCTTGCCGCTCTGTTCGATTCGGTTACCGTAACAGTTGTTGATGAATCTGCCGGCGCGCTGACCCACTACAACCTTGTGGGAGGAGAATAATGAGACGCCTTAAACACATTCTTTTTAGTTTAGCCGCACTCTTCATTCTGATGGTTGTACTTGGAGCTTTCTTTACTATTTCTGAAACAGAGCAGGCAGTTATACTCCAGCTGGGGAATCCGGTGCGCATGATTGTGGGGGACAGAACCCCTGAACAGATGGCGGACCTTCAGACATGGATTGACAGCAATACCCCGGGCGTAGCGCTCAGCCAGGGCGCCGGGCTTTACTTCAAGATACCTTTCCTTCAGCAGGTGGAAATATTCGATGACAGGATTCTCGAATACGACGACCCCCCCGCTGACGTGGTCACAAAGGATAAAAAACACGTAAAGGTTGACTGTTACGCCAGATGGCGGATAGAGAACCCCCTGCTGTTTCTCAGAAGAGTAAGAACCGAGAATGGAGCAATGTCCAGGCTTGATGATATAATCTATTCTATGATCAGGCAGGAACTCGGGAAGAGCAATCTCATCCAGATAGTTAGAAGTACGAACGACCCTATCGGTCTCGGCGATTACGTAAGGCTTGTGAACAACGTTACCTATTCCGATACGCTGGAAGATATTGTTATAGATGACGAAGGTGAAATCCGCGAAACAACAAAACTTGTTCGAATGGTGTCCTCGCAGGGAAGAGGAGCTATCCTTAACAGAGTAACGACGACATGCAGATCCATGGCTGAAGATTACGGCATTTATATCGTCGACGTTCGCATCAAACGAGCCGATCTTCCCGAGGAGAACCAGGCTGCCGTTTTCGCTCGCATGCAGGCGGAGAGGAACAGAATCTCCAACCGCTACAGGGCGGAGGGAAGAAGAATGTCAGACGTCATAATGGCCAACACGGACCTGCAGGTGGATTCCATAAGTGCCAAAGCCAAAAGAACAGCGCTTACAATTCGAGGGATCGCGGACAGTACTGCCGCGGCAATTTACGCTGAAGCATACAACAGTTATCCTGATTTCTACAGTTTCATTCAATCCCTCGAAACGCTTGAAACAATCATGGGATCATCGAGCAATATCGTAGTGGGAACCGATGGTATTTTCAAGTACATCATATCGAAACCGGGGGAGTTTCTGTAAATGAGACTGCATGGGTGACGTTTTTGACGATGACCGCTATTGTTTCGTTTGCGGAGAGAAGAATCCATTCGGATTGCGGCTGGAACCCATAGGGAACGAAGGTAAGGGAGTTATCCTGTGGAACCCCGAAAAGCGTCATCAGGGATACACGGGTGTTGTTCATGGAGGATTGATATCGACTCTTCTGGACGAGGCGATGGCTTATGCTGCCATGAGTGTTGCCGGATTCTGCGCCACTGCAGACATTTCGGTCAAGTTCATTAAACCCGTTCATACAGGAGAGACGGTAAGGATAGAGTCAGAGCTGATCGAGAAGAGAGGGAAAATACTGAGACTCAGGGCTTCGGTTTTCCAGAACGGGGAAGAGAAAGCCCGTGGAAAAGCGACTTTTGTGTCAGTTGCAGGTGAAAGACAGTACAATTGAAGAAATTCCGGGTTCTTCTTACGGGATCCTCGGGCAGGCTTGGTTCCGTTATTCGTGAAGACCTGGCGGACATCTGGGATATTCTTCCGGTTTCCCGGACAGGAGTACCCGGAAGGATAAAATGTAATTTCCTTTTCCGAAAAGAGAGGGAAAACCTTCTAAAAGAAGATTTCGATATAGTTGTGAACGCGGCCGCGGTATCTTCACCTTCCTCCTGTGCTGAAAATCCGGTGAATTGCTGGATTCTGAATACGATGTTGCCGCTGATGCTCTCTGAATACTGTCGAAGTAAAGGTCTCCCCCTCGTACACTTCTCAACAGATCTTGTTTACAGTGGCGGAAACCCGCCTTACAGCGAATCTTCCACTGCCGTTCCGGTTTCCTTTTACGGATGGACCAAGCTTATTGCAGACGTTCTTCTTCAGCGGGCATACTTTCGGACTCTGATTATCAGAACATCGGTTCTTTATGGAGATACACCTTCGGAGAAAACCACATTTTCACAGGATCTGCTTTCGGGAAAAATTAACACTGTATACGTTGACAGCTGGAGGAACCATACTCCGATTCACTGGCTTGCCGGAATACTGCCAGGGCTTGTTTCGACCGGGGAATCGGGTCTTGTAATAGCCTCGGGCAGATATGCACAATCCCGCTCAGCATTTGCAGAAGCCCTTCTTGAAAGACACGGGAAGAGCACAGATCATCTTGTTCACGCGTACGCGCCCTACGGCATCCCTTCGAAGCTTTATTTGAATGGCAGGTATCACACTTCATCAGTTAACCTGTGACGTTGAGATTATTGAATCGCGTTTTATGACCTTTTTAAAGAATTTTTTCCAGCTGATTCCCCATTTACTTCGGAAATACTTTGAAGGGTCCATGTTGCCGTTGAAACGGGCGGTCGTCCGTTTGGCGAAATGGTAGACCAGACTGTTCCCCACGCCTATAAAATGCCGGCATCCGTATTGATACATTTTCATGGCCAGATCGGGATCGCTCCCGAAGCCCGGGAAATATTGCTCATCAAAACCACCAATGGCTTCCCAGTCCCGTCTTGAAAGAAGAACCGGTGTCCAGGTGCTTACAATATTGTACGGTCGAATCAGAGTTCTGTATTCACTTAAGAGCCTATCTTCCTCAAAAGTGGAAGCGGAAACCCCGTAGTTTCTGTTTCCTATGTAACACGGAGTTGAATTTCCCGGTTCTATGGCAGTTCCGGAAAGCCACAGTTTGTCTGCGAGTCCGATATATCCGGCAAGAGCTGTATCCCAGCCCGGAAGAGGATACATGTCATCGTTCATATAGCAGATGAAATCAGTTGTAGCCAGCCTGGCAGCCCTGTTTACAGCGGGGCATACACCCGTGTTAGTTTCGGATCCGCTGTACAGCACATTCTTTCCGGCCACCCAGTCCTCACAGGATCTGTCTGATTCGTTGAAAAAAATAATTATTTCATGCGGAATTGCGCTGTTTCTGACAAGACCCCTGTACATCAGGTCCAGGTAACCCAGGTTACGCCATGTTGGAATTACAATCGAAAACGGTTCCATGCCCCTTATTCAGTCCAGCCGCTGCTCATCAGGTCTTTCAGTTTATCAGCCAGGTTCTCTATTGGTATCCTGACCTGCCCCAGGGAATCCCTTTCGCGAATGGTGACCATTTTATCATCAAGCGAATCAAAATCATAGGTGATACAGAAAGGTGTGCCCGCTTCATCCATTCTCCTGTAGCGCTTACCAATTGAACCAGTTACATCGAACTGTACCGGGAACAGGGGTCTTATCATGTCAAAGACCTCCATCGCATTCTCTGTAAGTTTTCTGGAAAGCGGCAGTACAGCGGCTTTGATCGGTGCGAGATCGCGGTGAAGGCTGAGAACAATCCTCTCTCTTCCTTCTACTTCCTCCACGCGGTAGGCATCAAGAAGAACAGCGAGAATTGTTCTTCCAATGCCACCGCTTGTTTCGATAACGTATGGAACGATCTTGCTGTTATTGAGCTGGTCGAGGTAGGTGAGGTCCTGACCGCTGGCTTCAATATGTGCTTTAAGGTCGAAATCGGTTCTGTTGGCTACTCCCTCCAGTTCTCCCCAGCCGCCTGTGGCGAAAGGAAATGTATATTCGATGTCAGAACATGAACTGGCGTAATGAGCAAGCTCGCTTTCCTCATGTCTTCGGGTTCTTAGGTTTTCGCGTTTCAGCCCAAGATCAAAATACCAGTTCATTCTCTCGTTCAGCCAGTACTGAAACCACTTATCCGCCGTATCAGGTGGACAGAAGAACTCCATTTCCATCTGTTCAAACTCCCTTGACCTGAAAATGAAATTTCGTGCTGTAATTTCATTTCTGAAAGCCTTTCCCATCTGGGCTATCCCGAATGGCAGTTTCTGTCTTGTGGCTGTCACGATATTTCTGAAATTCACGAAAATCGACTGGCAGGTTTCCGGACGAAGGTATACCGTCGCGGAATCGTCTTCAAGAGCGCCCATCTGTGTTTTAAACATCAGACCGAAATCCCGGGGTTCGGTTAATGGTCCTCCACACTCGGGGCATCTGTCGCCTTCGATATGGTCCAGCCGGAATCTGCTTTTGCAATTCATGCAATCAACCATCGGGTCATGGAAATGCTTCAGATGACCGGAAGCCTTCCAGACATCAGGATGAGTTATGATAGCTGAATCCATCCCCACAACATCCGGTCTTGTTGTGACCATGAAATTCCACCAGCTGTTTTCAATGTTCTTTTTCAGTTCAATGCCAAGAGGACCGTAATCCCAGGAGGATTGGAGTCCTCCGTAGATCTCCCCCGATTGAAACACATATCCGCGTCTTTTGCATAGAGATACAAGCTTTTTCATAAGGTCTTTAATGTCAGTAGTCATCTTCAAGAGCCTCCAGTACTGAAAGTGACTTCAATTTTATTCTTTTCTCCAGGTGTACTTCTGCGAATTTTCTCATGATATCAAAACACTGTCTATATCCGCCCTGCCAGAGTTTCAGCTTTCGAACTTCATCGAGCCTGCTCTTTCTTGATTTTCGAATGAAAGCGATAATTCCCGGTGGTATCCTTTCAGAGTTTTCACTGCAGTTCCTGCAGACAATACCGCCGGATATCGCGTTCCATAACGATGAATCTCCCGGGTCTCCTCCACACAGCGTACATCGGTCAATTTCCATTGCGAAGCCGGAAAGTCTCAGAGCTTTCTCGATCCCGGAACATAATACGGGCCAGAAAGGAGTGCCTGCGGAGAAGTTATCAAGGATACCGCTTATGAGATGGAACATTGGGTGAGACGGTTCACTTCCCGTTATCAGATTAAGCAGCCATTCGATGAAAATACAGGAATAAACAAAGGCATCCGGGTTTACGCGGATGGACTCATAATGATTGATAACAGTTGTTTCTGTAGCGGTATCGAGCTCCCGCCCTTCCCGTCGGGAAAGAGAAATATCCAACATCGAAAGCAGTTCAACTCTCCCGTAAAACGAGCTTTTTGGTCTTAAGGCTCCTTTTGCGATTGCCGATATTCTACCAAAATCAAGAGAATACAGAGTCAGTATCAATGATGATTCACTCCACCGGATTCTGCGCAGAACAAAAGCCGGAGTTGTGACTCTAACCTGCATTTTTCATCAGCAGTCAATCTGACTTATCTGTCTTGTTTACAGTTGGTTCCACCCTGACATAGAGTATCCGCTGTGCTCTGACCTGTTCGACGGTGAATTTGTAACCCGACAATTCAGCTGATTCCTGCTGGTGGGGAATTTTACCCATAAGCTGGTACACCATCCCACCAAGACTCTCGTAGCCAGCGTCTTCAAACGAAGTTCCCAGGAGTTCATTCATATCGTCTATGGGAATTCGAGCATCCAGAATAAAGGAATTATCATCCAGTTTTCTCACCAGGAGGGATTCCTTATCATACTCGTCAAGGATTTCACCGAAAACTTCCTCCATTATGTCTTCTATTGTGACAAGTCCTGCTGTACCGCCGTATTCGTCAACGACAATAGCCATATGAATTCTGTTTGACTGAAATTCGCGAAGAAGTTCATCGATCCTTTTGTACTCCGGGACAAAATACGGTTTTCTGAGAATATTCCTGAGTTCAAAACTGCTTTCATCCCTGGAAAGAAGAACGAGTAGATCCTTGGCGTACAGGACTCCCCGGATATTGTCCATTTTCTCTTCGTAGACAGGTATTCGGGAATGACCGGCCTTTTTCAGTTCATCATAGACTGTTGGCAGATCTGCATTAATTTCAACGCAAACCATGTCGATACGGGGAACCATGACTTCTCTTACGATTTTATCGGAGAAATCGATGATACTGTCCATGAGTTCCTGTTCCTTTTCAAATTCCCCCGGATCACCTTTTTCCCTGCGCCGCTCCAGCCAGATGACATCGGGAGGAGTAATAAGCCAGTCGCTTGATTCTGAATTCTCGTTCCCCATCCTGCCGAAAATCAAGAAGACAGGGAGGCGGAAAGGAAGAGAAACAATCCAGTAGGGAATCTTGAGAAAGGATAGAAACCGCAGAGCATTTCTTCTTGCCAACAGAGAAGGCAAAATCATGGAGGTAATAAAAGCTGCCAGTATAAGGATAAGTGCAGCGACCCCGCAAAGCAGAGTTATGCAGGGGTACAGCTTTCCGGCGACCAGTATTGCTCCGGCTCCTGTGAAAACCATACCTGTGAAATTCATGACCCAGAGTATTCCCAGTTGAAAAAGAGCCACCTGTCTGCGTTCGGAGGGATCTTTACCTTCCGAGAAGGTAAGTTCCGGCATGCAGGACCTTATTCCCGATGAAAGGAATAGAACAATAAGACCAAAAAAATATACTGCAGCCGCTGTAATCACTTATTGACCTTTTTTCTCCGTGCATCCGCCAGAAGAGATTCGACTTTACTGTTCATAACCCGGGCATCATACTCCGTATTATGCGAATACCCTTTAAGGTGCAGGTATCCGTGAAAAATTCTTTCTAGTAACGCGTCAATGGGTGGAAACAGACGACCATCAATATAGATAGTACCGTCCGGTCTGTCTTTACCGGTAAGGGTCAGATCAAAAGCAAGCACGTCGGTAGATCTGTCAATGTGACGGTACTTCCTGTTAAGAACCCTCATGTATCCGGGATCAGTCAGTACTATTTCGACACCGTCTTCCGTTATCAGGTTATCAATCAGAGTCGCCAGGTCTTTTCCTGCGAATCCGGGATTCTTCAAAATAACGCTGATATCAGGCATTTGAATTACCTAACGGATAATTATCTACCCTCTTGTAGAATTTACTTTCCAGTACGGACGTAAACACCTTCACGATGGTCTTGAGGTTTCTTCTGGTAAGATGACAGTCATCAAGTTCGCCCTCAAGGTCATTCTGATCCACGACTTTCGCAACCAGTCCAGCTACTTCGTCGGGAGAAGTCAGGTTTTTGGTGATGGAGACCGTCTGGTCGGCAAGAAGTACAAGAGCAGCCTCAATGGTATCAGGTCTTGGGCCGGAGTAGGAAAAGTCACTTTTTTTAACGCTGTCGGGATCGCTTGATTCATGCAGAGCTTTATTGTAGAAGAATTTAACAAGACTTACTCCGTGATGCTGCTGAATAATATTGATAACCGCCCGGGGAATCTTTGCTTTAACCGCGAGCTCCACTCCATCTCTTACGTGTGCTATAATCTTTTTCGCGCTCTCCCACGGGTTCATGCTGTCATGAGGATTCGGCATGTTTCTCTGGTTCTCTATAAAAAGTTCGGGAGCAACCATTTTACCTATATCATGGAAATACCCTCCTGCCGAAGCCAGCGATTCCCATGCATCAATAGCTCCCGCAGCACGGCTCGCAAGTTCGGCCACAGTCTGCGAGTGATTCCATGTTCCGGGAGCAACCTCCCGCATCTGCCTTAATAGGGGATGATCGGTTTTGTTAACTTCATCTATGGAAAGTACCGTATAAACTCCAAAAATTCTTTCAAAGGGGAAAAGAAGGGCATTCGCGGACCCTATACCTATTACCGGAACGATCAAAAGACCCAGGATGGATTCCATCATTGAGGAAGAGTAGGTTGAAGTATTCAATATGTGAAGCAAAAGAAATACTGCAACACCCCCGACGGCCGACAGACCTATCGCGACGGGAACGTTCTGCCTTTTCCTCAGGTCCCATACGGTAAGAGAAGCCAGAATACCTGAGACAGCGGAAATCAGAACTACAGAATAGGGATGTGGATGAACGAGACCTAGAATCAAAGAAAAAGTCAGGACGAAAAACACCGCGTGCCTTCTATGGAAAAATATACTGGTCATGGCCGCTCCGAAAGTGATGAGAGTGAAGTATGGATAACCTGTGCTGCTTTTCAGTGCCAGCCAAAGAGTTCCGGTAGCGGCAAGTGATATCGTCCAGATCAGACCGATCAGAAGAAACCGGTTGGGTGCCTTCCAGGTATCAGGCATGATATCATGAATGTAGAAAAAGATTATTCCTGTAATTAAGATAATGAGCAGTATCAAACTTGCAGTATTCTTGAAGAAGTGATTTTCCATAGAAGTGCTTTTCAGTCGGTCAAGGTATTCAATAGTTCTGAAAGTCACCGGTTCGTTCGCTTTCAGAAGGATACTTCCCGCGTATATTGTTGTATCAATATCACTGAATCCGGCTATTGCGATTTCTGCTTCAACCTGTCTTGAGGAGTCATCTACAATGAGATTAGGCTGAAGAATGCTGGAAATATCGTAGAGATCCGTATCGTTAATGTTCCATCTTCCCAATCTTATTTCAAGGGTTTCTCTTACATCTTCTATCTCGTTCAAGTCGAAAAGCTGCCGGTCTTCAGTCCCAGAGAAATCTTCGAGAACGACCTGTTCAGCATCGTAATATTCACGCACCTGATCAAGATCAAATACGCCGACTTCGTAAATTGAGGAAAGTTCGTCAATCATACCGCACGTGAAAGAGGAATCCTGGGTAGCAAGCAGCAGAAGCGAATAAAGCCCTGTTTGCAGTGTTTGCCAGACGGTGTCATCGTACTTCAGATGAATGGGAATTGATTCAAGCATCTCTTCGCGGATACTATCGAATTCCTGCTCATTGTATGGAAGGTTGAAATCAAAAGGAGCAACGATATCGTCAGGAAAAGTCTGTCCGATACTCAGTTTAAGATCAATGAAATGATGGTCAGGCATGAAAAACAGGAAAAACGTCACAATGAAGACAACAGCAACAAGGCTGCCGATCAATATATTCCTGATCTTCATTATGCAGCAGTACTTCCGCGCGCGATTAAGAAATCAGTAATCATCGGACACCTTCTTGTTCTCATCAGAATTACGATTGAAAGCTGAAATAATTCTCCTGACCAGAGGATGTCTTACTACATCGCGCTGGTCAAGGTATGTGAAAGCTATTCCTTCAAGCCCCGATAGAATTTTCCTTATTATAACGAGTCCGGAAGAAGATGATGGCTTGAGATCTATCTGTGTAATATCACCTGTTATAATCGCTCTGGAATTGTATCCAAGCCTGGTCAGGAACATCTTCAACTGCGTTAAGGTAGTATTCTGTGCTTCATCAAGTATTACAAAGGCGTTATTAAGAGTTCTGCCTCTCATGTATGCCAGCGGGGCAACTTCGATAGTCCTGTTATCTATGGATCTATGCACCCGCTCAGGTGACAGTGTTTCGTTCAAAGCATCATATACCGGCTTCAGGTAAGGGTCTATCTTTTGCTGGAGGTCACCTGGAAGGAAACCCAGGCTTTCTCCCGCTTCAACTGCAGGCCTTGAAATAACTATTCGGTCAACTTCGCTGTCGGCAAGGGCAGCAACTGCGCTGGCAACTGCGAGAAAGGTTTTTCCCGTACCCGCCGGGCCAATACAGAATACAACTTCAAAATTTCTTATTGCCTGCAAGTATTTTTCCTGCCCGGGAGTTTTCGGAATAATCCTTCCGGCCAGCCCGGGAACAGAAAGTTCCAGAGATGCATCGTGTTTTTCAGGAAAATTGAGTGCCGCGTCGATACTGTGATTACTGAGATTACCGGAAGCTTCGAGTTCATGCTCAAGTCTTTCTATAACGATCTTGGTTTTCTCGACTGCAGTCCTGCTGCCGGAAATATTAAGATTTCCATCGCGGTAAGAAGCTTTTATGTCAAGAGATTTGCATATTCTTCTCAGATTGTTATCCCCGGTGCCGAATATCGCGGCAGCGGATTCGCGGGAAAGTAAAATTTTTACGTCCACTGCATTATCATGCATTCAATATGTACCTTCAGATAAAAGGAAGACTCTCCACAATAGTAGTGAAGAGCCTTCCATATTTCGCTGATAATTCTAGCGTGATCCTCCAAAACTCGCGGAACGAGTAATGTTAAGAACCTGTCCTGGATAGATCAGGTTAGGATCGGAGATAATACTGCGATTGGCTTCATAAAGCTGCGGCCACATGCCTCTATCATCATATACCCTGCTGTATCCGGCTATCTTACCGAGGAAG
>Ga0256913_10001491_pt1 | contig 12050 bp, 3 predicted proteins | sample Axial_MatmetaG_FD_185970 | JGI IMG/M metagenome (GOLD analysis project Ga0256913, IMG submission 185970) | Deep-sea worm associated microbial mat communities from Axial Seamount, Juan de Fuca Ridge, Pacific Ocean - Axial_Mat | ecosystem: Environmental > Aquatic > Marine > Oceanic > Microbial...
AACCGTAGCGCTAGCTGTTGCAGGAGCAAATGTATAACCCGCAAGAGTAGGAGTTACTGTGTAGGTTCCGTCAGGAAGACCTGAAATTGTATAATTACCACTTGCATCAGTTACCGCACTATGTGAAGCATCAACAGCAACAGTTACGCCCTGCTGTACATCACCGGAAACTGTACCACTGATTGAATAAGTTGTTCCACCAGTTGAAGTAGCAGTAAAATTATATCCTGTTGCATCCTGCCCATTAACCGGAACAGAATGATCCGGAGGGTTAAATGAATAACCTGCTAATGATGCTATTACTGTATAACCTGAGCCGTCAGGAACATTTTGAACAGTATAATTACCTGACGCATCAGTTACGGCAGTAAAGGAAATTGAAGAGTTATTCATATCAGTTGCTGTAATTGTTACACCGGCAGCAACATCACCGGAAACAGTTCCGCTGATTGAATAAGTAGTTCCACCAGTTGAAGCGGCAGTAAAATCAATACCAGTTACATCCGCACCTGAAACCGTCGCACTTGCTGTAGCAGGTGTAAATGTGTATCCGCCCAATGTCGGAGTTACAGTATAAGAACCATCAGCAAGTCCGCTGATTGTATAATTCCCACTTGCATCAGTTGTTGCGGAATGAGTTGCATCAACCGCAACAGCTACACCCTGCTGTACATCACCTGAAACTGTTCCGCTGATTGAATAGGTAGGCACACTGTTTGATGTGAATGATGCTTTGATTTCTGCATCAGCATCTGCAGTTACTGTTGTGGTAGCAGCAGAGGTATCTGCGATTACAGGATTTCCTGAAACGATACTCCATGCAGAAAAAGAGTAACCAGAATCCGGAGTTGCTGTTATTGTATATGGAGCATTGTCTTTATCAACAATCCCTCCGCCTGAAACACTTCCGTTTCCTGCACTGCTCAAAGTTATTTCAAAATCGTCATCAATTTCATTAACTGTCTTCTGAACTGAATTCATACCTGTTGCGGTACATTCTAATGTAGCAGTTCCGTTTGTTGTATCAGAATCATCTTCCATCGCCTGAACTGTAATAGTCTGATCTGTATCCCAGTTGCTTGAATTGAATGTTAATACACCATTTGTCGGTGTCTGTAGTTGAAGATCCTGATCTCCCGATAATGCAATATTCACAGAAACATCGCCCTGTGGTGCTGCACTCAGTTTTAATTTAAAAGTTGCCACTTCTGTATTTGAAGTTTTTCCTTCTGTCGCATTATTTCTTATAGTTGACAATTGCAGTTGAGGGCTTGGAGTTGAACCTGAAATACTTTGTGCTGCTTTAAGCAGATTAAGGCGCCCTTCAGTTACACATTTACCTTGAAGAGACGGCTGTGGGTCAACATTATTCATAATTGCAGTTTTTATTTCAGTCGCAGTTAAATTAGGATTAATTGCTTTTAGCAAACCACACGCAGCTGCTGTAATAGGAGATGAGAATGATGTACCAGTTAAAGAATAGTAATACTCTCCTCTAAAGGGAGTGTAAGGACTGTCAGGAGGTACTGTTGTCCAGATATCTTTGCCAGGTGCACCTAAATCAACCATAGTTGCATGGAAGTTTGAAGTTGAATCTAAAGCATTATTACTGTCAGTGTTTGCAGCTACTATAACATTGTCATTAGGAAATATTGCAGGTGCTTGAATGGAAGTATCACCCGAATTTCCGGCAGAGCAGCAGGCTAAGATTCCGGCATTTTCCAATGCATTCATTGCTGTCTGCATTACTCCGTCATCATGCATGCCGAAAGACATATTTACTGCTGCAACATTAACACCTTTATCATTTTTCAGAGATATTGCGTAATACATAGCATCTGCCACAGCTGACTTATAGAGATTTTCATCATCTTGTGATTCAATTTTTAATGCTACTAATTTTACATTTCGTCCTATGCCGGCAATTCCTTGGTTGTTATCTACTACAGCTCCAATCAGACCAGCACAGGCTGTTCCATGAAAACCATGATCATCCGGTGGTATAATATCTTCCGGAGCAGGATGCCCATTCGGATCTTCATAGCTGTCTATACAGTTGTAACCGTGCATATCATCTGTATAACCGTTATTGTCATCATCTATAAGATTGCCAGGGATTTCATCTGGATTTGTCCATAAATTTGCCTCTATGTCAGGATGATCAAGGTCAATCCCCGAGTCAATAACACATACGATTATATCCTGATTGCCTCTTTGTATATCCCATGCCTGATCTGCTCCTATGTTCGGTATTGACCACTGACTTGAATAAAGAGTATCATTAGGAGTTGATGCAAATACATCAAATGCCAATGAATCGCTAGTTACAATAATTTCAGGATGAGACCATAACTCTTTTTTTACCGCTTCTACTGCATTGTCTACAGAATTTACAGATAACTCTTTTAAATTTGCTTTGAAAATTGGAGCGTTTTTATGCGGCCAGCATATTTCCGCACCATTTTCTTTGCATACATCTGCTGCTATTTTTGAAAGCTCTACGCTTGGAGAGGTTACTACAATGCGTTCTGCGTTGTAATACTGCCGCTTGTCCGGATTGTATTCTCCCTTTGAATTGAGTTCATCTTTAACAATCAAGTGTTTAAATAACTTTTTGTCAGACTGTACTAAAATTTTTCTTATCGTTTTTTTAGATGAAATTTCTTTATATTCAACATCAATAACTTTCTGAATACTTAAAGACGAACGAATTTTTATCTTTTCTCCATCTGGTAGTGTTAGAAATGAATATTTATTTTCCTTTTCTGGAAGTTGAATTTTTTCCTGCTTCTGAATCGTATGTTTATTTATGATTGCAGCAGGCTTATTCTGAGTGATTTTTAATCTGGATTCATCTCTTTTTGCTTGAAATGCTTGACGAGTGTCAGATGCGTGCTTAATATGAAGACTGGATGTGGTTGATTTGCTTGAAATTTGCCTGTTTATGCTTGAGTAAAGATAAACTAATGCCGAAGTGCAAATAATTGTAAACAATACAATTATTGTCGAAACTTTTTTATATTTTTTCATACTCCTAACCTCTTGTTTTATGAGATTCCTGTGAATATGCAGATGTGAAAATAAGATAGAATCTACTCTCTTCTCTTATTTTATATCTCATCCGCCCGTCCCAGAATATATAACAAAAAATACAAAAATCAAGTTTATCTGAATAAAATTGATGAATTCTTTGAATGTTTAAATAATGATATTTAAAAGTTTAGTTGTAGAAAAATAATACAAAAATGTATTGATATATTAAAATAATACAAAAATGTCAATTTATAAAAAGAGGTAGTTTCTTAATGTTTATTTATTTAACTTATTTATTATTAGTATTATACGATAAAAATTGTTTATGTGGCATCTCTTTTGCTTTTAGGGTTCCGGAAAATTAAGAAAGGAGGTGATGTCGTTATATAAATAAAATTTATCCGGAAGATATTATTAAAGATTAGTTTTAAGCAATTCAAGTAATGAAAAAGGAAAGTAAATGAGAATTCTATTGATTTTATTAATGGTAATATTCTGTTACAGAGTAGGGGCACAGGCTCCTGCTCCAAGCTCGACATTGGTTACAGAGGTTAATGTTGACACAAAAACAGCATCTGCAAAAAAGCTTAACACAAAAGGTAAAACAGTTGCACAGCAGTTTAAAGACGGAATTCTTTATTATAATGCAATGCCGACTACATCAGCAGTGGGCAGTGCAGTTAAAGTAATTGATTCAAAAGATGACAAAGATTATGTATGTAAAACCTATAAACTGAAAACAAAAGGAATAGCAGTGGAGTTGGCTTCCTTTCTACAGACAACAATTGACCTGGAGAATGGAAAAATTAATGTCTCTGTTGATGTCAATACAGGAGATGGATGCTCCATCTCCTTCAGGAGTTCAGAAATTTGTTGACAGATTAGATTAGTGTTTTTAAAATGATTTAAAATTTAACCCGGATTCCTGAAAATGTAATTCGGGTTTTTGTTTGTACAAAAAATGCAGTAGGGTGTCTGTTTTATGTATGTGTCTGAAATGTTTAATTGCATATATTTTTATTAATTGTTTCTGGTGTTTTTTGTAATTATTTTATAATGAATAAGATAACTGGTTCTAATATTATTTTCTTCGGTTTTTTACTCCTTTGGCATTTGAATTGCTATACTTCGTTGAGAAAAAATTTTCAAAAAAAATTATAAGTAAGGAGTTTTAAAAATGGAAGGATTAATATTATTAAGTGAAATTGGTATTGGTTCAGCATTGTTTGCTTTAATAGTCTGGATGCTGATTATTCAGAAAAGGATTTTGTCATTACAGGAAAGAAATGAAAGTCGTTTAAATAAACTGCAGTATCAGGTGAATGATCTCGGTAAATCTGTTCACTGGGTAAAGAAGAGTATAGAAGATAGAAAAAGTACCGGCATTGAAGAGGTCAGGAGAGATTCAGTAAAAGATAGTCTTTTATGCGGGAAAAGTTCCGCGGTTCAGAAAAAATTAAGATGTAATTCAACTGTAAATGATGCAGAAACAAGAGTTAAGGGTATTTCTGGAAAGAGTTACGCCTGTAATACTGAGAGCAAAATTGATTTTTCCGTTTGTGAAACAGCGTCAGAATCTGAAAATAATTTTATTAAAAATGCGTGGAACTGGTTTTTATATGGTGGTAATCCGGATGAGGTAGGAACTGCCTCTCTTGGCGGTGTATGGCTATTGCGTTCTGCGGTACTGATTATTTTATGCGGAGTTTTCTTTTTCCTGAAATATTCAGTGGATAACGGAGTGATAAGTCCGCTCTGGCGTTTTTGGGGAGCCATTGCTGGAGGTGCAGGTACATTATTTGCTGCATGGAAAAGTGAACGCAACTACAAGATTTTACCTCAGGGATTATACAGTATAGGATTTGCTGTAATTTTTGCCGCATTTTATACAGGCAGTGCTTTCTATGCATTTTACAGTGTTACTACAGCTGTAATTTTAATGACGGCAGTTTCTTTTGCGGGAGGAATTACCGCATACAGGAAAGAGTATCAGATAACTGCATGTTTAAGCGCTATTGGTTCATATATGGCTTCGGTTATTCTTTTTGTTCATTCATCAAATATTTTTGTGTCACTTATGGTTGTGGCTTCTGCTGTTCTGTTCATTCTTGTTCTTTCTCTCTTAAAGGAGTGGAAATTTGCGTCATATCTCGGACTGTCAGGAGGGTATGGTATTATAAGTCTGATTTCCTGTATTGCTGACAAAGAAGCCTTTTTTATTCCTGGAATAACTGTCGCAAGTCTGATTTTTCTTATCAATACCGCTTATATTTTATTACGCTCTGTTTTTATGAATCGGAAAACCGGAACGGGTGAAATATTATATTTTTTAATCAACTCAATATGGTATTTTATTTTTTCAGGCATTCTGATCGGAATAAATACAAATTACAGATATACAGCCTGGGTGACAATTGGAATTACTGTAATCAGTGTTATAAATCTTATGCTGATAAAATTTACAGAACATAAGAAATTTGATTTAAGCCTCCATTTTGGAGCTATTGAAGAGAGTAAAGATAAAATTCTTTATGCGTGTAACTGCGGGCAGGCTGGATTCTTTGCAGTTGCGACTCTTCCTCTTCTCTTTTCAGGAAGTGTTCTGTGTGTCAGCTTCTCCGCCGGTGCTCTGATTATGCTCTATATCGGTAATGTGGGTAAAAATAAAATATTTTATATTTTTTCAGCATTGCTTTATTTCTTTTCATTGATTCATTTGATATTTGTTGAACTCTCTCTGATGGCAGACCGTATGCATGCAGTTTACGCTCTTGATATGATCGAATACGCCTTACCATTTATCTTATTTATTATATCAACTGCTTTAGGTGCCTGGATTGTAGATAAAATGGAAAAATCTGAGCTACAGAATAAAATAAAAACTGTTTTATATGCACTTTCTGTATCGGTTCTCTTTGTTTTTCTTTCATTTGAAACTGTTCATTTTGTAACAAATTTTATTTCAAAAGAGTTCTGTTCCGGTGCGGTTTCAATTTTATGGAGCCTTTTTGCCGCGACTTTTCTTGTTAAAGGTTTAAAAGGAAATAAAAATTCAGTTTTGAGGAATATAGGTTTTATTTTATTCGGAATAGTTGTATGTAAAGTCTTTTTTATAGATATTGTCGCATTAAAAGCATATTTCAGAATAGCAGCATTTATTATACTTGGAGTTATACTTCTCTCCAGTTCAGTCTTTTATGAAAAAGTAATAAAAGAATAAGTAATGGAAAATATGTTTTCTTAATTCCTAATAATTTACGACTGTAAATGTGTCAAGTTGGGTTTAGAATTATAAATAAGTATATATTTTTATTGAAATTTTTTATAATGGATGTAGATTCCTGATCAGATTTAGTATAATGCTAAAAAATTTCATTGAATATAAATCTAGAAGTGAGGTATGGGCTTGGAATCCAATGTAAATAAATCAAATTCTCTGTTGAATAACACAAATCTGAGTGATGGATTGTTACTTGATTCAGAAAATTTTTTTCAGAAAAACAGATTAAATTTTATTGTTACGATTGCATTAATTAATTATTCCTGCATTCATTTTTTTGTTTTGCCTGGAAGTTTTGCCTGTGCCGCATTTTATGATGACGGATGGATGTCAGTTTTTTCCATGCTGGTTATTTCTTCGATTTCTGTAATAATTACAGCAATGTTATGTACATCGAATAACTGCCGCGAAGCGTTGACTTACGCTGCTATGCTGATTGTTAATCAGGTTTATGCGTTTCGTGAAGCTGATTTACATACAGTATTTACCGAACAGTATAAAGTATCTTCTGTTACTAATTTAAAGTTTTACACTCAAACAGGAGTACCGCTTATTGCGAAAGTTATTCCTATTTTTATTCTTTGTTTATTTTTTATTAGTGCAATGTCTTTGATTATTTCTTATGGTTTGAAAATATACAAAGCTTTGATAAAAGGAACTCCAGCAGCAGTTGCATTTATTGTATGGGGCATCACTCTTGTAATATCTCAAATCATGGACAGGTCTCATTATTTTTATAAATCATCGAGTTGGCGGATCCGTTCACTCGAAGAAATGTTGGAAGTTGCCGCTTCAGTTTTCGCGCTTTGTGCAATAATTCAATTTTATAAAATGAGACAATCAAAAAAATAGATAAATAATATCTGTCAGAAAAGAGTTTGAAATACTCGTTTTATTTATTCTCCTACTACATTATATGGATATTTTATAAAATATTACAATTAAAAGAGATTGAATTTCTTATTTTACTGGTAATGGTAAAAAATGATAGTATTGTTAATTATATTAGTTTTATTTGGTGTTTTTTGCATTTTTTATGGAGGATTGTAATATGATTTTTATTTCGAATAGAGTATTTCAAATATTTCGTAAGGTATTATTTTTATTAATATTAAATTTTCTTTTTTTCAATCTTTATGGACAAGGTGCTATTTGTCATTTTCCTTTTGAGAATAAAATAGAGCCTGATATTGGTTCAAATAGAGTTGATATTGAAGTAGTTTCGAATGGTTATGAATACATTGCCGGGGTTGATAATGTTGCTATCCGTCTGAAACGAGACAATACTGGTACCGGGAGATTAAAATTAACTCCATCTTCGTTGATTGATCCTAATGAGGGTAGTGTTTCTTTCTGGATAAAGCCGGAGCAGGATTTTGATTCCTATTTGCCTTGGGGTTTGAGGTATTTTTACGGTAATATTAAAAATGGAGATAAGGTTTTACATATCGGGTACTATGCGCACGGTGGTTTTTTGTACGGAGGTTTCAGTAATTCCGGACAGCCTCAATGCAAAGTTTTCAATCGGGACAGTACTATAAATCGTATGACCTGGACTCTGCTAACTTTTACCTGGAAGTCCGGAGGTATGAAAAAACTCTATGTTAATGGAGAATTGCGTGGTCACTATGCTTCAATGCCTTATGATAATCCACAGGGAACCGGGCAGGAGATATTTTATTTATCACCAGGGGAAGGAGAAGGTGGTGGAGTTGTAATGGATGAAATGTCTTTTTATGATTATGCTTTAACTGAAGCTGATGTAATGGCACTTTATAAAAAATATGCTTTGTTCCATCATTTAAGACCCCTTAATGATCACGAACGGGTTCTTTCACCAGGCGGTAGTGTGAATCTTCCAGTCTATGCAGAACTTGATACATCTGCAGTTGCTCAGATTCTTGATAGTAACGGAAATATTTTAAGAGAATCCAATGTGCAGCTTACAAGTGGTGAAAATTTTGTTCCCTTTGATTTTGCATCTTTAAGTATTCCAGGAAGCGGGCGTTGTTATATAAAACTTAAAACAGCAGTTAGTAATTCTGATTATTCGATCGGCTCGACATTAATAATGGATAATTTTTCTCCTGCAAATGAGTCCAATGATGAATTAGAGAAGGTTTTAATATCTGAAATTGATTGTACACAGGATTATACTTCCGAGTATTACTACGAAAGCGGGACCACGCAGGTTGTCACAGAAAATGGGTTAACTTATCGTGAATTGTTGCCGCATGATACTGGAGGTTATGAAGTAGGGAAAGGGTTTTTTTCTTATAAATTTACAATCAATAATCCTAAAAAGCCTCATCTTGTAGTTGTTGAGTATCCTGATAATAAGGAAAGGATTATGGGATTTAATATCAATGACGGCAGTCCTATGCCACCGCAAGGCGAAGGTGTTATGACTGGAGTTTACGATGAGCCTTCGCTCAAGATGCAGACGAAAGAGTTTCTTTTTTATCCTTATACTGTCAATTGCGCGTTAACTTTTCAGCACTGGAGTAATTCAGAACCAGCAGCAGCAGCTTCAATAAAAATATATGAAGTGACAAATTTACCACGACTTTCTGTGAATACTCCGTCAGGTGAGCCGGGCAGAAATATTGGGATACAGGTTGAGGATGCTTCCAGTTATAATTATTGGGGTGCAGGTGGTGAGGGGTTAGGAAAATGGAATTTGGCTCTTGATCATATGGCTGCCTTTATGGGGTATTGCGGGTTGAATGCGTATCAGTATCCTTTTATGTGGTATAGCGGTCCTTTGTTTAATACCCCTTATAATGATCAGTTTGGTGCTGATGATAACTGGGTTTCACAGCGACACCCGCCTGGGACTTTTAATCTTGTTGCTAAAAAATTTAATGGTGTTAATGCAGATTTTTATCCAGAATTGTATTTTAGAGAATTATGTTCTTTGGCTTTCCCGTCAAAAAGCGAATGTCCTAATGACGGAACTGATGGAGAGACTGATATTCACTGTTTAAGACCTGAAGAGTGGCCGTATAGGTATAAAGGTGAAAATATAGAAGATCCTTCTGATATGCTTCAGGTAGATTATGAAGGCAAATCACGGCTTGTTTTTACTTCACGCCTTCAGCCTGATGGCAGCGGGGTTGGACCTATATATAATCCTCTGCATCCGGGAGTTCATAAAGCTTTAATGGAACTTATTAAGGACTTTGTTGCTATAATGAGTAAAGAACCTGGATTCAAGGGGCTGGTTATTGATTTGGCAAGCTGGGGAGGTACTCCAAGTCCGGAGAGTTTGAATTTTGATCTGCTGGTAACTGACTATAGTGATTTTACAATAAACTTATTTTCTAAGGAAACAGGAATTACTGTACCGGGAGATCCCGGAACCCCAGAAAGATTTAGGGCAAGATATGATTTTTTAACTAATCCTGATTCCGGAATGCGTGAGTTGTGGATAAATTGGCGTTGTCAGAAAATTAGAGATATTATCCGGGATATATCAGATGAATTATGGGCACTTCGACCTGATGCATCAATTATTATATCACTTGGATGCAGAAAGAGCGATAAAATAGGTATTCCTGCTTTGGGATATAAAAAAACATTGTATCAAGCATCAAGGGAGTGTGGTATGGATCCCGCTCTTTATCAGGATGACAAGCGTATTACATTTCAGCTTTTTGATGCAATTGAACTGGATCATATGGTTCATCCTGCCCTTTGGGCGACTGACCCTTTGGTTCATGTCAACTGGCTTAAGAAAGAACATCTCGCTCCATTTTTCGGCAATTCCCAAACTTCATATAATCAGTGGAACTGTTACTGGGAGATTTTTGATTCATCCTATAATGTATTGTGGCCTGAAGTGAAAGGTAATGTTGCTCCGACAAGGACCATTACTCCGCAGGGCAATACTTTATTTAATTTCTGGACTGATATATTATCTAAATTTGATATGAAAAATTTATATCAGGGAGGAATGGGAGTTCCTGCATTTATGGGGCATCTCAAGGAAACGCGTGATTTTGCCAGGGCTTTTCGTTACTTGCCACTTGCAGATTTTTCAGAACTGAAATCTAACTTAAATTCATCTCCTGTAGTATGTCGAGTATATGAGGGAATTGAAAAAAATTACTGCTATTTTGTTAATCCAAGCTCTAAAGCAATACAGATAAGTGCTGAATTTGAAGGAGCAACATCTGTATTTAATTCTGTTACTGCCTCTGTCGAAAATTTAAACAATTCGTACCTTACATTTTCTTTGCCGCCTTACAGTCTGATCTCTTTTGGAATAAATAAACCCGGAAAATGCATCGGGTTTAATCCAGGTTTGCCTTTTAATGGTCCGTTAGTTGATTTAAATGATGGAAAAATAAAAATTTCTAACAATGATACTGTACCTGAATTAGAAGATCACACGGATTTCGGATTCAATGATTTCGGAGGAAGCAAACCCTGGAATTTTTATATCCGTAATGTCGGTAAGAATAATTTGATTATAAGCAATGTCAGCGTAGATAATAATGATTTTTCAATTACAAAACAACCTAAATTGGAAATACCGTCAGGAGAGGAAACATTCTTTACAGTTTCATTTACCCCTTCTGTTTCAGGTAAAGTTACAGGGAATATATCCTTCACCACTAACGATAGTGATAATCCAACTTTTTTATTTGCTGTTTGCGGCAGTGGTCCTTTTAATCCGAGAATTATTACAGGCTGTGAACTCTGGTTGGATGGGAATGATATTGATGGAGATCTTATGCCGGAAAATTCAAGTGAAAGCGGGGTTGATGGAGATGGAAATATTTCTGTTTGGGTTGATAAAAGCGGTGCTGGTAACAATGCAGTTCAAAATACTAAAACCGAGCAGGCGCTAATTGCTAATAATGCTTTAAATAATAAAACTGTAGTTCGATTTGATGGAGTTGATGATTGGCTATCTTTTCCTAAATTAACAGATATCCGTACAGTTTTCTGGGTGGTGCGTGAAGATGCGGATGCTACAACTTTTCGTTCGCTTTTAGGTGCTAAGGATACTTTTCATTTTGCCAGAGGCGATAATGATCCGCCAGCAACTATATGGAGTGCTGGCTATAGTCATCCAAATGTTAAAAATGGAATTACACACTTGAATAGAGTTCAGGTATACGCAGTGGAAGCGAAAATGCCGGTAAATGATCCTTGTGTTATTTCGGTGGTTACCGTTGGGCCTGAAGAGGCTGACCAAATTACTAGAGACAGATGGATTAAACATAGAAGTTGGGATGGAGATATAGCAGAAATGATTATTTATAATACTGCTTTAACCGAATCTGAAGTACAATTAATTGAAAATTACCTTTATAATAAATGGCTGATCAAAGGAATAACCGTTCACGGTAACCTTACCAATATTAAAAATGGTGACTCTTCTCCAAAAGTGGAAAATAATACTTCTTTTGGAAATACTGTTGTAGGAGGTTTTGTTCGTAAAACATTTGTTATAAAAAATGAATCTCGTGGTTTAATTAATATTCAGTCTCTTAATATTTCAGAAAGTGCTTTTACCGTTGTATCTTCTCCTGTTGATTCTTTAAAAGTAGGTGAATCAACAGATTTTACTGTTGAATTTAAACCTTCAAATACAGGTACAGTAACAGGAGTTGTAGAAATTAACTCTGATGATCCGGTTGATAGTCATTTTATCTTTACGATACAGGGTAACGGAGTCGACGGTCCAAAGGTTGTAGTGAAAGGAAATGATAAGGAAATATTTGAT
>Ga0256913_10001492_pt1 | contig 12047 bp, 16 predicted proteins | sample Axial_MatmetaG_FD_185970 | JGI IMG/M metagenome (GOLD analysis project Ga0256913, IMG submission 185970) | Deep-sea worm associated microbial mat communities from Axial Seamount, Juan de Fuca Ridge, Pacific Ocean - Axial_Mat | ecosystem: Environmental > Aquatic > Marine > Oceanic > Microbial...
CAAGATGAACTCCCGCATTAGGAATATAGGGCGTAAAGAAAACAGGGAGGATAAGCCGTTAAAAATCATTTACTGTTTGACGAACGTTAGACTCCGAAGCAAAAACGGTGATTAATAAAGAACAACAGCCTTTGAATGGTTTATCACACAGACTATAAAATTCTACCTTCGGGCTTCGGAGGCTAAAAGGAGGAGTTTAAATGATTTAGGCTTAGCCTTCCGGTTTTTAGCCCGATTTCCGAGCGGAGGTTTTTTGCTTCTTTTTTTGAAAAAAGAAGATTAAAAAACCTTATCTTTACCCCGTAAAAATGACCACGCAGGAATACATATCGTCAGAAATTCTTAATAAATTTTTCAGCAATAAATATTTTAAAGAATTTCAGTATAATTTAGGAAACGCTAATTGGGTGTTTTTTAAAGATAAAAGAAAAAATAATACGGTAAAAGGAATAAATTTGATTAATTGTTATAATAAAATTGCAAAAACAAGAGTATATCTTATAAATGTATTCAATAAAATATCTAAAGAATAGAAATTATGAAATCCGGAGTAATTTTAAAAAATATTTATTTGATATTATTTATTTTCACCATTGAATCTCAGGGCTATTGTCAAATTAGATATGGATTTAGCTCAGATACGTTAATTAGCAATTATAATCTCAAAACAAATCATCGTAATAATTTATATAACAATCCCTATTATCCTGACTTTAAAGAAAAATTACCGGATGGATATTGGAAGTTATATTATGATTCTAATGACAGAAAAGATACATCAAATTATAACTTAATCATTGAAGGCAGGTTTGTGGATTCAATGCGACAAGGAATTTTTAAAATTTACCATTTTATCAATTTATATAAAAGAAAAGACAGGAATAAAAAAGAACTTGAAGCTATAATTTATTATAAAGACAATTTACCAAATGGCCCTTTCTATCTCTACGATCCAAACGGAGATTTGAAAATTTCAGGATATTACTCCAATGGAAAACGAAATGGTTATTTTGTTTTTTATCATCAGATTAAAACAAACGGATTAAAACACCTGAGTATTAAGGAAGTTCAATTTTTTGTTAATGATACTCTGCTTCAATGGCAAGAATTTAATAACAATGGTACCATTAAAAGGAGTGGAATGGGAGATAGATATTCATTAAATGGCAGGTATGTTGAATTTGATTCTTTGGGCTATATTGTTAAAAAAGCAGTTTTTAACCGAGGGAAACTCGTAGAAATATTAGAATATTATAATAATGGAATTATTAAGAGAAAAGTTATTGGCACTTTTAAGGATTGCAGAACTTTCCCTAAGTATCCAAGTCCAATCCCTTGCAGATGGGATAATATTTGTATTTCCTTACCAATTGACGGGAAAGTTTATAATTTTGATAAATATGGTAAATTATTGATAATTGAAATTTACAGACATGGAGTTAAAGTTCAATGATTTATTTTTCGCTATCGTATGTCCCGAAAGCCTCTGCCGGATTCTTCAACGTGAACAAACCTGTGCCAATCTCGACCCCGACAACGTTACCATCGACCCCGAGCTACAATCAATCAACAACCTATACTCCGCCTCAGAGAACGACCACGAAAACGAGCTATACTTTTACCATACCGACCATCTCGGCTCTTCTTCTTGGATTACTGATGCTTCTGGTTCTGTATATCTCCACGGCCGGGAATCCTGTGACGTTGGTGGCTCCGGACGGGAGGAAGATGAACTTTTCAAGATTAGTTTTGATGGAACTTCTAAAGCTTATTTACCAATGTATAAAATAGATGCCGTTAACTTCGAAAATATCATTAGAAATATTTTGTTTCCTAAAAGTGGTTGTAACAATAAAAGATTATGTTATCCGGTTAAATTCAAACAAACTGAAGAAGTACCAATCCCGAAAAATCTATTAAAATGAAAAAATCAATTATATTTTTTATGCTAATACTGCTTACGCAGTGTAAAAGTCTTACATTGAAAAAATCTTCTTGTAGAGAAAGATTTATTAAATACTCGTTAGAATTTGCATTACTTGAATATTCGTCAAATTATATCCCTTTAAAAATTTCATATAAAAATGATACTTCAATGGTGTTTATAACAATGAAAAACAGGTATGAAGAGTTAAAAAAAATATTAAATACAAAAAATGGGAATAAAGTTATAAGAAAAATATATCACAATATATCGGATGAATCGGTAATCGAATTTGATTCAACCAATTATTATTTATACCGGCAAAATAATATAGAGAAAGATGTTTATATAGACAGTCTGTTTTGTATAGCTGAAGAATCTTTATTGCTTGATAATTATTTTGTAAAAACCGGATATCAAGGACATGAGAAATATCGCTACAAATCAGATGTTGAAACAAAAATATCTAAAAGAAATTATATCTTTTTCTTATTATATCAAAGAAATTATATTATTCAATATACATTACCCAATGTTTTTGAGGTATATAAATATAACTGTTTTGAATAATATTAATAGTTTTTACAGTTCATTCTATAACCGGAATGTATGCGAAGTAGAGCGGATGCAAATCAACGGCAGCCAGCGCATCAACAGCAAAATCGACGGCTTGGCAGGCAGTGTGGTTGGCCCCTTGCAATATCAGGTGCGGCCCATCATCAAAATGGTCGCGCAGCGGCCGGAAAATCCGCGGTAATCCGTGTAATTCGATGATTTAATTTTTTCATCGAATTTAACGAATTTAACGAATTGTATATGATTTCCGCGTTCCAAAGTAAAACCTTTGCGTATCTCTGCGCTTTCTTTGTGCCTCTCTGTGCCACAGCAATCAGCCTCAATCCTAATCGCTTCTAACTCTGTTCTCAAAACCTCCATCCTATTTTCGGAACGATAAAAATCCCGTAGAGATAATACTTATATTCCGATTGAGAGTTGACGGCATTAAGCATAAAATCCAAATCCATTGAAAGTCCGTAATAAAGTTTTTTGCTGCCGAATCTTAATAAGTCGCTGCCCAGCCGGAAGCCGAAAGCAGTATTGCGCAGCTCTGTCAGTTTGCCGAAATCGATCATCTCCGAACCGGTATTTATTTCCACATCTCCGTCGCTGATAAACGCAAGGCTGAGTCCGCCGCGGAACCCGGCAAACCAACGTCCTTTTTCAAAATAATATCCCGCCGAAACAGTGTTTACCGTGAGTTTTACGGTTGTTTTTATCTCGTCAATTTGGCGCAGATTATCCACACACGAAAAGTTGAGTTTTTGCATTACTTTTTCGATATCGTTAATGGAATAATGCCCTGCCGGCGTTGTGCCGAAATTATCAATGTTAATATAGTTGAGTTTGGGTGACATTATATCGAAACTGCCGGTAGAAACAGCTCTAAGGCCGTGAACACCGAACGATAAATAAAGATTTTTCGGGAAAATCACTTTAAAACTTAAAAAGGGTGAAACCGAAAATCCGGGGGTGTTGCCGTTCATTTCTGCCGTGGCCTGTGATGAAGACAACAGGGAGTTTTCGTTGAATCCTGCAATACCGCCGCCTAAGCCTGTGCCAAGCCCTGCCGACAAAAGGAATTTTATTTTTTTACCCCGTGGGATAACCGGCTTTTTTTCAGGTACAAGGTCACCGGCTTTCGTTTTTTCTGCCGTTTTTGTTGTATCGGCCGGGATTGGCTCTGTTTGCCGTTCGTCAGAGGAGTCTTGTTTTTCTCCGGCAGGGGCAGATTCTTCCGGTATATTCTCAGGTTTAACGGAAGCAATGTTTTCTTCCTTTTTTTCGGGTATGGCTGAGGTTCCTTTTTCTTCGGTTGTGGTTTTTTCTTCCGGCTGCGGTGTTGTTTTTACGATAGCGGTTGCAGCGGTTTTTTGTTCAGCTTGTCCGACAGCGGCGGCATTTGCGACTATTTGTTGCGATTTCGCAGAGCCTGCGGCAGGTGTTACGGTTTTCTTTTCTTCAACCTGAGATTCTTCCGCTTTTCCGGAAACTTCTTTTTGTCCGTCAAAAGTATGGGAATCACCTTTAGTGGTGTTTTTTCCGTTTTTACGGTTTGTTTTACCGGCTCCGGAAGGTGCAGTTTTTTGTCCGTGTTGTTTTTGTGTAACCTCCGTGTTTGCAGGTTTTGTTTGTAATGAATTCTTTTTGTTTACGGCAGGACGCAATAGCAAAAAGGTCACGACGGCAGTGGTAATAACAAACACAGCAACAACAGTCCACCAAAAAATTATCCGGCGGCGGCGCTTTTTCAGTGCGGCCTCCATTCTGTCCAGAGCACTCTTGGGAGTGGCCGGAGAGAAGTTACGGGCTGCTTCTCTGAAAATCCTGTCTATGTTGTTATTCTCAGTCATAATTTACTGTCGTCTTCTTTAAGTTGGTTTTGTAATATCTGCCGTGCCCGCGAGAGATTCGATTTGGAAGTGCCCTCGCTGATTTCGAGCATCTCCGCTATTTCTTTATGTTTGTAACCTTCAATGGCATAAAGATTAAACACCAGGCGGTATTGCGCCGGAAGGCGACTCACCATGGCCATAAGTTCGCCGGCGTTAAGACCGGTATCGCTTTCGGCATTTTGATCGCCGGCTACCGAATGGCTTATTTCTTCCACGGATGTTTCTCTTTTCTGTTTGCGGTAACGCATCAGAGCCATATTTATAAAAACCTTTCGCATCCACGCTTCCAGATTACCGCTTTCATATTTTCCTATGTTTTCAAAAATCTTCATAAAACCGTCATGCAACAAATCTTCCGCATCTTCCTTGTTGTCAGAATAATACAAACATGTTCCGAACATTTTGTCCGAAAACATTTTGAAGAGTTCAGCCTGTGCGCGGGGCTTTTTCTTCTTGCATCCAACCACTATTTTATCCAAAGATTTCACAGGAAAAACATTTCCCTAAAAGTAAAAATTAAACCGGTTCATAAACAATAAATGCCTTTTTTATACAAAAGGTTGCGTAAAAAAGAAAAATTTCCGCAAAAAATAAAAACACCACGCAACCTTTTTGTCTTCATTTGCATTATAGTTATGAATTTAAAATATATTCAAAATGAAGCGACTGATATTTTCCTTTACGATAATTGTGCTTTTGGGCAGCTGCACCAAAAAAAAGGAGGAAACCGTAATCAAAGAAGGTTATAAACCTGTTTATATATCTAAGGAGCAGGCTTTTAAGGTTAAGGCAGAGCCTCCGTCGGTATTCGGCGAACCCGGAAAAATGTTCCTTTATCAGAATATGATTTTCGTTACCGACTTCGGTTCGGGTGTTCATGTGATTGACAATTCCGACCCGTCGCATCCCAAAAAGGTAGCATTTATTTCCATTCCGGGAGTGGTGGATGCCGCTGTAAAAAACGGTGTTCTTTTTGCCGATAATTTTACCGATCTCGTGGCTTTTGATGTCAGCAATCCGGTTGATATCAAATTTAAAAAGCGGATAAAAAACGTTTATCCTTTGAATAAACAGATGTATCCTGAATTTGCCACAGGTTATTTCGAATGTGTTGACACCACCAAAGGCTATGTGTTGCGCTGGGAAAAAGCCACTCTCGAAAATCCGAAATGCTATCGTTAAACCAAAAAAACGCAGAATTATGAAGAAATACATAACAATAATAGTGTTAGTTGTCTTGGGAATTGCATCAGGATGTAGCAAAAAGGGAGATTTGGCATCTAATGATTCAAAAAATGCTTCCGGAGGCAAAAGCGGCTCCACGGCCCGTATCATTATTAAAGGAGATTATCTGTACGCGGTGGATAATACTTCTTTAAAGGTAGTTGATATCTCAAACCCATCCAACCCTTCCCTTGCCGGTACCGTCAATATCGGCTTTGGTATTGAAACCATTTACCCTTTCAAAGACTACCTCTTTATCGGTTCAAATACGGGCATGTATGTCTATAGCCTCAGCAATCCCGCAAAACCCAAGCAACTTTCACAATTCCAACACATTACGGCTTGCGATCCTGTTGTGGCCAACGACAGTCTGGCGTTTGTTACCCTGAGAAACAATCAGGTTTGTCACCGGTGGAACGACACGCGACAGATAGACGTGATTGATATCAACGACGTAATGCACCCCCAACTCCGACTATCATATTTCCCGCATTTTTATCCCTACGGTCTTGATATTCTCGGCGATACACTGTTGTTTGTTTGTCATGGCAAAGACGGATTTATGGTTTATGATATAAACAAAATGTTGAAAGGCTACGCCAATGCCGAAATTTCATCGGTATCGGGACTTGATGCTTTCGATGTTATAATCTGGCAAAACAAACTCTTTGTAATAGGAAAAAGCGGTTTTTACCAATACGACTTTTCGGATATTCACAATATTAAGCTTATCTCCAAAATTCTGAAAAATCAATAATCCGATGAAAGCCAAGACCTTAATATTATTTATTTTTCTTTTGTCGTTATTTGTTGTAATTGTTGCACAGGCACAGGATACGGTTTATTATAAAAAGAAAGTTAGTCCGTTTGACCGGAATTATATCAAGTTTTCGCCGTTTGCACTGCTCGAAATCGAACCAACAATACAGCTGGGCTATGAATATAATGCAGGAAAGTTGCGGTTGCAGCACGAAATTGGATATACGTCACTGTTCAATCCGACGTATGCGCTTTTTACCCCCGATCAAAGTATGCAAAACCTTTCATCGGCAGGGGTAAAACTGCGTTCAACTATAAAGTTTGCCTTAACCCCCGACAATAATTATTCGCGGCATAAATATAAATATTTCGGTATTGATTTTATGTTCAAATATCTGAATGTAAAATACCACGATTTTAACGTAAGGATGATGGACTCATACTGGCAAATGACAGATATATCAACAAATAAATATGTCGGAGCTGTGCATATGATTTACGGTACCAATAATTATTTGAGTTATGCAAACAATATTATCACCGATTTTTATATGGGCATCGGTGTAAGGTACAAAACCATCACAAATGATTTTCCGTCAAATACCAATGATAGTTTTGATTTATACCCGTGGTGGGACGATATCGACGGGTTGATGCTCAGCATAATGCTGGGGCTGAAACTTGGTTTCGGGGTATAAAAAAAGAGGTTGTTCAAAAAGAAAAAATTGCTTTGTAAAACTCTGCGATACTTTGTAAAACTTAGTGTTATAACCATTGACACAAAGAAGATACAAAAATTCACTAAGTACTTTTTGAACTACCTCTTTTCTTAAAAGTAAGTTATCTTGTTTTTAGTTAAACTTATAAACAAGTCCGATATTTAAGCCGAAAGAACTGTATGGAGCAGCTCCTTTTAAAGATTTAAAAGGTTTATCCATATCCGTATTATCATTCTTTAAAACCTGATCTACATATTCGGTTTCTTTTTGGATGGTTTTCATATTTCCCAGTTGGTCCTTACCGTTTATTTCATATTTGGTAAGGGTTCTGGTTTTGCCGTAAATTCTCAGGCCGATATACTGCAATTCACCGAAGAGCATCATATTATCATTTAAGTCGAAACCATAGCCCAAAGCGCCTGTAAAACCAAAGGTAAAACTACCGTGACTTTCCGCCTCAACACTGGTTGTTCCAGATGTTCCATTTTTCATTGTATAAGAAACATCCTGATAAATCATGGTCTTTCCGCCAACAGGAACAATAAAACCGATACGGGAGTATATTCCCATATCCGTTTTGAACACGAGTTGGGGCATAAGTCTGAACATATTAGACTGAGCGTAAGACTTGTCTTCGTAACTGGTGAAACCGGTAGGTATTTGTAAATCTTCTTTAATAAGGTTTTTTGCTCCGAATAATGAGTTGATTCCCAGCTCAAAACCCCAATAGTCGTTAAACATATAACCGAACTTAAGGTCAACAAGGAAACCGTTACCCATTGTTCCGTAAACATTTGAAACATCTCCGTTGGCATTAGAGGAAGTTCCCATTGCCTCGTTATTGGCCGCTCCGTGATATCCGAAGCCCAATCCTACATACATCTGAGCCGAAAGCCCCGTTGCCACTAGCAACATTAGTCCTAAAAGTAAATTCTTTTTCATAAGTAATATTTTTAAAATTTGTGCTAAATTATGTCTTTTTTAGATATGTTCGAGAAAAAATCATAATTGCGCTCTTGATTACCTTATTATATTTATTTATTCTTTTTCAAATTTATTATACATTTACTTTTTATTTTCAGCACTTGAAAAACATCAATATAACGCTGATAATCAACATTATAAACACAACGTGATGATAAAATCGATGACAGGATTCGGCAAGGCTCAGGCCGACACGGGCGATAAGAGAATAATTATCGAAATAAAATCGCTGAACAGCAAACAGGCCGATGTTGCGATGAGATTGCCCGGTTCTTATAATTCAAAAGAAGTGGAAATCCGCTCGTTGCTCGCCGGACGCCTGAAAAGAGGTAAAATATATTGTGCGATAAATACCGAAAATCACGGTACGGAAGCTCCGGTGGAAATCAATAAATCACTTGCCCTGAAATATATCGAAGAGTTGAAAGAGATAAGAAACAATGCCGGTTTGAGCGACGAAAATACCGACTATATCGCAGTGGTCTCACGGTTTCCGGAGGTTGTTGTCAACAAAACCGAAGAAGTGGATGAAGAAGAATTTAAAACGGTGATGGAAATTTTGAGCTTAGCCCTCGACGATATCGACAAATTCAGAATCCAGGAAGGGGCTTTGCTGGAAAAGGATTTCAGAAAAAGAATTGATATTATCACCGGTTTGTTACAAAAAATCACTCCTTTGGAAGAAAACCGTATCCTCAAAGTGAGAGAACGTCTTGAAAACGAATTGTCGAAGTTTGCCGAAAAAATCAACGTTGACAAAAACCGCTTTGAGCAGGAGCTTGTGTTTTATCTGGAGAAACTCGACATTACCGAAGAGAAAATAAGGCTGAGCAAACATTGCGATTATTTCCTCGAAACTCTTAACGCTGCCGGTGACGAAAAAGGTAAAAAGCTCGGTTTTGTTTTGCAGGAGATAGGGCGCGAGATAAACACCATTGGTTCGAAAGCCAACGATGCCGGTATTCAGAAGATTGTTGTTCAGATGAAAGACGAACTGGAGAAAATCAAAGAACAAATGATGAATATTTTGTGATGAAGAAAGGAAAGCTGATAATATTTTCGGCTCCTTCGGGCGCCGGTAAGACCACCATTGTAAGGCGTATTTTGCAAAGCGGTATCCCTTTTGAATTTTCGGTTTCGGCAACGAGCCGCTCACCGCGCAAAGGCGAGACCCACGGTCGTGATTATTATTTTCTTTCGCCGGCCGACTTCAGAAAAAAAATCGAAAACGGCGACTTTCTCGAATGGGAAGAAGTCTATAAAAATCAATATTACGGCACTTTGAAAGAAGACGTAGAGAGGATTCGCAACAAAGGCATTAATGTGCTTTTCGATATTGATGTGGTTGGCGGGCTGAATCTGAAAAACATCTTTGGCGACGAAGCTCTGGCAATATTCGTTATGCCGCCCTCGGTGGAGGAGCTGGAAAACCGCTTGCGTAAGCGCAATACCGAAACTCCCGAAAGCCTCGAAAAGCGTCTTGGTAAGGCAAAAGACGAACTGGAGTTTGCCGGGAAATTCGACAAGGTAATCATAAACGATGATTTGGAAACGGCTGTTGAACAAACCGTCGAAATCATTAAAAAATTCATTGAGAATGAGTGAATCGGAAAAACTGATATACGATCTTTTGCACGAAATACTCTCGGCAATGCCTGCTGCATCTCCATTGCTCGGCGATGACATCACACGTGGCGAAATGACCGAAATATTGCGTTTGAACGATACGGAAATCTTTGAAGCTTTTCAGGATTTCTCCGTTGCTTTCGACTCTCTTAATTTTATTGCATCCGACTATCAGCTGCGTATGAAGGCCGCCGATATCTGGAAACAGCAACTCGAAGTTTTTCGCAGCGGTTTAAAACCTCGTGCCGATGACCTTGAATCCGCTTGTAAAAACAAAGGAATAGACGTGGAAGCAACCATCAAAAATATTCTAAATTATTGATTATGAGCAATAAAAAGAAAACGGGTTTGTTTTTCGGATCATTTAACCCGCTGCACGTCGGCCATCTGATAATTGCCAATTTTTTTGCCGAAAATACCGGGCTGGATGAAGTGTGGTTTATCATTTCTCCTCATAATCCTTTGAAAAACAAAGCGTCACTTCTCGATGAACGTAAAAGATATTATATGGTCCAGATAGCCGTTGAAGACAATCCCCGTCTGAAAGCTTCGAATATCGAATTTCATCTGGAGCAGCCTTCATACACCATTCACACCCTTGCGGTCTTAAACGAGAAATATCCGGCCAACGATTTTGTGCTGATTATGGGAAGCGATAATCTCGAATCGCTACATAAATGGAAAAATTACGAGGAAATTCTTTCGCAATACCAAATATACGTTTATAACCGTCCGGGGAAAAAAGAAACAAGGTTCGACAATCATCCGTCGGTGAAATTTTTCGACGCTCCGCTGATGCAGATTTCGTCAAGCTATATCCGCAACCAGATTAAGCAGGGAAAAAGTGTCGAATATCTTCTCACTCCAAAGGTTTTCGACTATGTTTCGTCCATACACGCCTATGAAAAATAACTGCTTTCGTTCCTTGCTTTTTAGCTATTTTTGCCGAATATCAAATCGGACTATTAACTATGGCAAAACCGGACGACAAGAAAAGCGGGCGTAAGAAACACGGCGATTATTCCAAATTTTTCAAAGAGAAAAAAGCACCCGTGCGTAAATCTGTTAAAAAAAGCAACGCAAAGGAAAAGACGAGGTCACGCACCAATCCTACGACTGCCACCTTCGGAAAAGACGGCACCATGCGGCTCAATAAATTTATAGCTCACGCCGGTGTTTGCTCACGCCGGGAAGCTGATACTCTAATCGAGGCCGGAGAAATAAAAGTCAACGGAAAAACCGTTACCGAACTCGGTTATAAGATCAACCGTAAGGACAAGGTAACGATGAAAGGCAAGCTGCTTCGTGCCGAAAAATTACAATACATTTTGCTGAATAAACCAAGGGGCTTTATCACCACCACCGACGATCCTTACGAACGTAAAACGGTGATGTCGCTGGTGGAGCGGGCTTGCGACGAACGCATTTATCCGGTGGGGCGACTCGACAAGGAAACCACCGGTTTGCTGCTGTTTACAAACGACGGTGAACTTGCCAAAAAGCTCACACATCCCAAACACCGCATTCGCAAAATGTATCACGTGGTGCTCGATAAAGACCTCACCAAAAACGATATGAAAACACTGGTGGAAGGAATGGAACTCGACGACGGATTAATCTCTGCCGACAAAGCCGGTTATGTGGAAGGAAAAGGAAAAAACGAAGTGGGCATTGAGTTGCATTCGGGCAAAAACCGTATCGTAAGACGGATGTTTGAGCATCTGGGTTATAATGTCAGAAGACTCGACAGGGTTGTTTTTGCCGGACTAACGAAGAAAGACCTGCCGCGCGGTCGCTGGCGGTATCTTACGGAAAAAGAAATCAACTTTTTGAAAATGTTATAAGCTAAAACAACGGTCATAGCGTTAGTAAAAGACAATGAAGAAAGCGTTGAAAATAATCAGGAAAATTTTTGTGACGGCAGTTGTCTTAACCGTTATTGCCGGAATTGCGGCGGTGGTGCTTGCCCGTGTTTATGAGGACGACCTGAAAGAGTATGTGATAAAAAAAATAGATGAGAAATTTTCGGCCGATATAAATGTCGAAAAAATAGAACTCAGCTTTTGGCGCAAATTTCCAAACGCAAGCCTGCGATTTAAAAACATAGCTGTCCGCGATTCGCATATTCCCGAAAATCCGCCTGTTTTTGCGGCTCGCAACCTTTTTCTGCAATTCGATATTTACGACATACTCCATCGCAAATTCATCCTGAAAAAGGCCGAAGCCGAGGGCGGTAAAATCGATATTCTGATTTACAAAAGCGGAAAAAATAATTTTGACCTTTTCAGAAACGAAAGTGACGACACTTCCGGATTTTTCCTGTCGATGCAGGATTTTCGCATTCGTAATATGGAGCTG
>Ga0256913_10001493_pt1 | contig 12039 bp, 8 predicted proteins | sample Axial_MatmetaG_FD_185970 | JGI IMG/M metagenome (GOLD analysis project Ga0256913, IMG submission 185970) | Deep-sea worm associated microbial mat communities from Axial Seamount, Juan de Fuca Ridge, Pacific Ocean - Axial_Mat | ecosystem: Environmental > Aquatic > Marine > Oceanic > Microbial...
AAAAGCGAGTCCACCGAACTGGATAAGTTTTTTCACCTCAACTTTAGCATCAAAAATTTCTTCGTTACGTGCCACGGTATAAACGGCGGTATCTCCTTCGGCCATACTGTTAAGAATTTTTGTTGCTTTCACCAAATCCGTAATAGATTGCCCATTAATTCTAAGAAGTTGATCTCCGTCTCTTATGCCTGCTTTCCAAGTTACGCCGTCAACCTTTACTTCCTTAAAAAAGAACCCGACACTATCTTTGGTAACCGGTTGAGTTTCCCAAAGGCACTCATCGTTGGGACGAGGAGTAATATTAAAAACAAAATAAAATTCCAGAAGGACAATAACCGAAAGTAAAAGAGAAAGCGGCCCTAAATATTTAGCTCTGTAGCGGGATAATATGTTTTCAATTCTTTCCAAAATACTTACTATTTAACCTTTATAACAATGCAGGTAATATCGTCCGATTGCTCGGTACCGTTGGTAAATTTATTAACTTCATTCAAAATAGATTGCAATGCCTCTTGTGCCGAAAGTTCGGCTAAACCGACAGACAATTTTTCCAATTTTTCATCCGAAAACTCATTAAAATCTTCATCCATTGCTTCTGTTATTCCATCGGTAAACATAATAATCATATCATCCTTTTCGAGAGCAGTACTCTCTTTTTGGTAAGGAACCGGCGTAGGCATAACGCCCATAATCATTCCACCCGATTTCAATTTAATAATTTTGCCGTTTCGTATAAGCAACGGAGGGTTATGTCCCATATTTACACTTTCGAATACAAGTGTTTCATCGTCCAAAATCCCCCAAAAAAAAGTAATAAATCTACCATCGGAAGTATTCTCGGTTACCAAATTGTTTAACAGATTAGACGCTTCGGCAAGTTCTTTGTTCTGTTTGCTTATGGCTTGTAAAAACGCCTGTAAATTAGCCATCATCAAAGCCGCTTGCACCCCTTTGCCCGAAACATCAGCTATTGCTATTAACACTTTTCCGTTATCGAGTTGAATTGCATCATAATAATCTCCGCCGACTTGTCTGGCGGCTTTGTTGTAAGCGGCTATTTCATATTTATTCATAACCGGCAATTTATTGGGAAGCAAATTCTGCTGGATTTTTTTTGCAAGTTCCAAATCTTTTTCCAGTTTCTCCTTTTCCAATTGTTCTTTAAAAAGGTAACTGTTAACAATGGAAATAATTGCAAGACCAGCGACCGATGAAACAAATTCTATATCGGATTTTGAAAAATCTTCTCCGGTATTCCTTTTGCCCAGTAAAATTAACCCTTTTGTTTCTTGTTTAATCTGCATAGGTACAACAAGCTCAACACCAATATCACAAAGGGATAAACAAAAAGGATGCTCTTCTTTGCCACAATGGACGGGGCTGATAATTTCTGTAGGATTTAATTGCTCAATATTTTTCTTTAATGATTCCAAATCAAATTTCGATTCAAGAATTTCAATTCCTTCTTTCGGGTAAATAATTACGGCATATTTTGTAACCAACAACTGCCCTATTATGGAAAACCCGAGTAATTTACTAATTAGAGGTATTTCAATTGCTCCGCTGAATTCTTTACTTAAATCGAACAATGTACTTAGCTGTTGTACCTTGTTATCTAATACTCTGTTAACTTTTTTCAAAGCCGCTATGCTAATGGAATTTTCAAGTGCAGTTGCGGTAATATTTAAAAACGTTTGAATAAATTTTACATCTTCCGGTTCGTAATTTTCGCGTGTAAGTCTTTTACCAAGAAAAAGTACACCAATTAATTTACCTGCGGAATATACTTCTTGTGAATGTATAATTTTTTCCTTCTCTAAAAATTTTCTTAATTCGGGTGAAGATGAATAATTATCAACGAAAACATCGGGAAATTCTTCCATCGCTTTATTGCTCATTCCCTTTCCCGTAGCATATCTGAGTTGTTTGTTCTCCACAATCGAAAAAAAACCTCGTGTTGTGTGGAACTTTCCGAAACATGTTAGGAGCAGATTATCCAAAATAAATTTGGTATCCAAAGAAGAATTAATCAGATTCCCAAAATCTATTAATGCCGAAAGGTTTTTTAATGTGCTTTTGTTTTTCATGTTTTCCATAAAGCTACATTAATTTTTTAATTAACGTTAATTCGTTTTTATTTCCAATGGTTTTATATTTAACTTCATCCATAATTTTCTTCATCAAAAACACTCCCAAGCCGCCTCCTTTTTTCTGTTTTTGGCTTTCACGTATATCCGGATTAGGAATTTTACTTGGGTCAAAATGCTCACCGGTATCGGTAAGTTTAATTTCAAATAGTTTTTCAGAAACGGTTAAACTAATATTTATTTGTTTATCGGAAGAATTGTGATATGCATGTTTTATAATATTTGTGCACGCTTCGTCAACTGCAAGAGTAATTTCGTAAACAGTTTTTTTGGATATTTTATATTTTGCACAAGCAGTCTCTATTATTTCCCGAACATCTTTAAGACTATCGGTGGAAGCCGGAATGGTATATTCGTTTTTAATTATATCTTGTTTTCCGGTTTTCAAATTATTTTATCCGAATTTTTTTACAGCTTCTTCTTCATCTTTAAAAAACTCATATAATACCGGAAAACCGAGTAGATCGAATATACTATATACTTCTTTTTTTAAATTAGAAAATTTTATGTCGCCGTTTTTTTCTCGCATTGTTTCTACATAGGCCATAAAAACTCCAAGCCCCGCACTACTTATATAATCCAAATTACTGAAATTAACAACTACTTTATAAATGCCTTTGTCTATTAATTTATTGAATTCGTTTTCAAGTAGCGGAGCAGTATGTGCATCAAGATAACCCTGAACATCAATAATACAAACATCCCCGTTAACACGGGACGAAACATTAAAATCGGCCATTAAGCTTCTCCAATGATTTTTGATTGCTTTTTCCGGTTTGCCGGATATATTTAATAGAATAATTTTAAGTAAGTAATGTTAAATATCGTTAATATTTAACTCAAATTCCAGACTAAATCTTTTATCTTTTCAGTTAACAATTTTGGGAAACAAAACATTTTCGGAATTATTACTTACCCATCTCTTTTTGGTATGGTTCCAATAAAGCTTTGAGAGTTTCCCTGGCCCTGAAAATTCTGGATTTAATTGTTCCCACCTCACAATTAAGCTTTTCTGCTATTTCATTATAACTTAATCCGTCAATATCACGGTAAATAAGCGGGGTTTTTAATTTTTCGGGTAACCTGGCAATTGCATTCTGAACCAATGCCGGTATATCAATATCTTCATGAATAGCTGAAGACCTAATATTGTTGTGCATATCCGTTATAGGAACAAAAATATTACGCACCTTTTTTTTGCGTAAATAATCTCGACACTTATTTACAGTAATTCTATATAACCACGTGGTAAACTTAGATTCGAATCTAAACTCGGGAAGTTTTTTATAAACGTTTATAAATACATCTTGAAAAATATCATCCACTAAATCCGTATTGTTTAACGTAAGAAAAATAAGGTTACGAACTTTTTCACTGTGAAGAGCAAGCAATTTTTGAAAGGCTTCTTCATCTCCCTTGTTATATTCTTTTATCAAAATAAAATCGAGATTTTCATCATCGATGTTATTGACGGATTTATTTTTTTTTGTGTTAGAGTTTTCAGATGACATAAACTATTGTGCTTACAATAAAATCTTTATAAGATAATCAACTTTTTGTATAAGTATTCAGAAAAAATATTTAATTACATCATAATGTAAATTATAAAATATTTATACTAAATTATTTATTTAACTTACAAAATATTATTAATATTTATTATTGTTTTCAGTAACTTTAGTGTTATAGTTTTACAAATAAATCAAAAGGTATTTCTATGCGTATTAAAACAAGCGAAAAGTATGGTGCGGTAATTATTACACTAAAAGGAAATGTTATGGGCGGACCAGATGCTCAGGAATTCCATGACTTGTTAGGAAAATTATTGGAAGAAGGCAAAAAGAATATTGTTATTGATTTAGGCGGCGTTAAATTTATGAACAGTACCGGTTTAGGAATGTTGATAAGCGGGTACACTTCCGTAAAAAACAAAGACGGTGTAATGAAATTAGCAAATGCAACGGAAAAAATTAATAGTTTGCTTGTTGTTACAAAACTGATAACTATTTTTGATAATTATGATTCCGTAGATGAAGCTGTAAAAAGTTTTAATTAAATATTTTAACATACAACAACGTGGGCTAATTTAACAAACCGACTTGCCCGCATCTTAATAACAAGGGTGTTACAAAAATGAATGTTTCTGTTTTAGTTGGAAGTCAATGGGGTGACGAAGGTAAAGGTAAAATTGTTGATATTCTTAGTGAACGATACGATATTGTTGCACGCTATCAAGGAGGCGCAAATGCCGGACATACAATTGTAATTGGCGAGCAACAATTTATATTACACCTTATCCCATCAGGAATTTTGCGGGATGGCATTGAATGTGTAATTGGAAACGGAGTGGTAATAGACCCTCAAGCACTTTTAGACGAAATCAGATTTTTGGAAGAACACGGCATTGACATTAAAGGACGGTTATTTATTAGTCATAATGCTCATCTTATAATGCCTTATCACAAAGTTCTCGATTCCATAAACGAAAGCGGTGAAAATAAAATAGGAACAACCGGAAGAGGAATTGGGCCTTGCTATATTGATAAATACGACAGAAAAGGAATACGAATTGTTGATTTGCTTGATAAAACCGAACTGGAAAAAAAGATACGAAGAAACGTAAAAGAAAAAAACAAATTTCTGAAAAATATTTATAGCCACGAAGAACTTGATGTAGACAAAATTGTTGAAGAATACCTTGCCTTCAACAAAGCAATTAAACAATACATAACCGATGTACCGGCATACTTGGATAAAGCGATAAAAGACGGAAAATCGGTTTTGATGGAAGGAGCTCAAGGAGCTTTATTGGATATAGACCATGGAACATATCCCTATGTTACATCCTCAAGCCCCACTTCCGGCGGTGCCTGTATTGGTGTTGGAGTTCCGCCTACTCAAATAACTTCTGTTTTCGGAATTGTTAAAGCATATGTTACACGTGTGGGTTTAGGTCCCTTCCCTACAGAGATTGAAGGAGAAAAAGGCGAACAATTACGGCAATGGGGTGCCGAGTTCGGTGCAACAACAGGTCGTCCCAGAAGATGCGGCTGGTTTGATGCCTTTTTACTAAATTATTCCAGAATGATTAACGGCATTGAGCGTGTTGCCATTACCAAATTGGATGTGCTTAGTAATTTTGACGAAATCAAAGTTTGTGTGGGGTATGAAATAAATGGTAAACGATTGCAATCATTCCCCACAACAGAGTCTCAATTATCCAAAGTAGTTCCTATTTACGAAACATTACCGGGATGGAAAACCGATATTACCAATGTGAAAACTTACGATGAACTGCCGGCTGAAACAAAAAATTATTTAAGTTTTATTTCCGAACATTCCGGTTTTGAAATTGCTTTTGTTTCCGTCGGCCCTAAAAGGAGCCAAACAATAGAGTTGTAAGTTTTATACGGTTTTTATAAAATCTTTGAGGGCGTTGTAATATAAAATTTGCAACGCCTTACTTTATTAACTTTATCAATTTAAAGATTCACATGAGTACAAAACTATCCGGCGGTCCCGGCTCAATACAAATAAAAATTATTCTTCTTGTTCTTGCAACAATTATTGCTTTTGCTACTTTCGTTTACACTCAAACTCTTATATCGCAACTTGAAAGAAGAGAAAAGCAAGTTGCGGAATTATATGCGAGTAGTTTACAACAAATTGCCGATATTGACGCCACCACTGATAAAGATTTTACATTTTTATTAGATGTAATTAAACGAATTGATTTCCCTCTTATTTTAACCGATTCCAATAATTATGTTAGTCCTATTAATTTCTCGGGCTCCGTTCGTAACTTAAAAATAGACCCCAACTTTACCGAAGAACAGAAATTACAATTTATCCAAGAAAAAATTGAAGAGTTCGGCAAAAACAAACAACCCATTTTGGTTTTAAGCCAAGACAGTACTGTTCTCAATAAAATTTATTTCGGAGATTCCGACCTAATTACACACTTAAGATATTATCCGTACTTACAGATAATTTTTGCAATGATGTTTATTATAATTGCTTATTTCAGTTTCAGCTACCTTAAAAAAAACGAACAAAGTAATATTTGGATTGGAATGGCAAAAGAGACGGCACATCAATTGGGTACGCCAATATCTTCTCTTTTGGGGTGGACGGAAATTCTTAAATTGAAAAAAGATAAACCGGATGAAGTAGAAGATATTTCTTCTGAAATGAATAACGATTTACTTCGTTTAAAAAAGATAGCCGACAGATTTTCTAAGATAGGATCTAAACCGACATTAAAGCCAACAAACATTAACAAAGTTCTGGAATCGGTAATCGATTATTTTAACAGACGACTGCCTATTACCCGAAAGAAAACAGAGATAATTTTTAACGCAAACAAAAATTATACGGTACCTTTAAATGCTTCTCTTTTTGAATGGGTAATTGAAAACTTAATTAAGAATGCTCTTGATGCAATTGAATCTAAAAACGGAATAATTAAATTTACAATTACGGACGACGAGCATTTTATTTACATAAAAATTTCCGACAACGGCAAAGGAATAGATTTAAAAAAACGACAAGATGTTTTTCGCCCGGGTTACAGTACAAAAAGAAGAGGTTGGGGCTTGGGATTATCTCTTGCAAAAAGGATTGTTGAAGATTATCACAAAGGAAAAATTTACGTAAAAAACTCTGTCCCCGGCGGTGGTACCACTTTTGAAATTGCTTTACGAAAAACAACAACGAACACTTAAAACAACCGACTCTGCCAATCAACATTATTTTTGTATATTTGTTTTTATAAAAAAATATAGAAAGTAATATTTTTAATGAACAAGTTCGCCCCTTTATTTGTAATAATTGCAGCTTCTCTTTGGGGAGTCGATTCAATTGTTTTACGTCCTCATCTTTATACTTTGCCCGTATCTATTGTTGTTTTTATTGAAAGCATTGTTGTAACTATAATACTTCTGCCCATTCTTTTCAAACGATTTAACGATTTGAAAAATTTAAGAACTAAAGATATTCTTTCTTTTGCGGGTGTTGCTCTTTTTGGCGGAGCAATTGGAACAATGGCCATTACCAAAGCTTTGTTTTATGTTAATTACGTCAATCTCTCCATTGTTGTTTTAATTCAGAAATTACAACCGGTGTTTGCTCTTATACTGGCATCGTTATTACTTAAAGAAAAACTTCCTAAAGAATTTTTCAAATGGGCTGCCCTTGCTATTGCCGGTGCTTTTTTAATGACATTCGGATTGAACATTGTTAATATCGAAAGCGGAGATAAAACCATTGCCGCAGCACTTTTTGCCTTACTTGCCGCCTTCAGTTTCGGTTTTTCAACCGTTTTAAGTAAACGAGCATTAAAAAATATTACTTACGAATTAGGTACATTTTTACGCTTTATAACAACAACTATTATAATGGTAATTTTAGTCTCTTCCTTCAACGGTTTTTCTTCCGTAAAAGAAATTACAAATCAACAATGGATAATTTTCACCATTATTGCTTTTACTTCCGGTGCACCGGCAATATTTTTATATTATTACGGTTTAAAACGCATCACAGCTTCCGTTTCTACAATTGCGGAATTATCCTTTCCGCTTACAGCTATTTTGCTGGAATATATTTTACACGATAATATGTTAGATTGGCTGCAATGGTTAGGAACAATTATATTAATATTTGCAATTATCCGCGTTACCAAATTAAACTACGGTTAATAATTCTAATAAATATAAATAGTTTATTTTTTATTGCACTTTTTAATTGAGTTTAGATTTATTAGTTTTAGAAAGATATTATATCTATACATCTTTTCCGAATATTTTTACACAGCTGGTATATCTGTTTAAATTATATTATATCATATTTAAGAATTGTATTAAATTTATTATATAAGACGTTGGGAAATATTATGCAAAAGGATAAACCGACCGAAAAAGAAAAACTTTTAGCAAAAATTAACAAACTTGAAAAAGCTTTGGAAGCCAAGAACAATTCAACAACAATACCCACTACAGCCGAACATATGCAGAATGATTTTAAAAATGTCGCTCTTCTACGCAAAGCAATACTCGAAAGTCCGCAAAGTATTGTGGTTTTTGCAATAGATAAAAATTTTCGTTACTTGGATTTTACCGTTTCACACAAAAAAACCATGCGCGAAATATGGGGCGTTGAAATCAAACAAGGAGTAAGTATCTTAGATTATATCGGTAACAACCCGGATAAAGAAAAAGCAAAGAAAAATTTTTCCCGCGCATTAAAGGGAGAGTATTTTATTGTTCGCGAAGAATACGGAAATAAAAAATTAAAAAGAACTTTTTACGAAAATCATTATTCCCCCATATTCGATGAAACTACAAACAAAATAATCGGAGTTTCGGTTTATGTTATTGATATTTCTTATTTAAGAAATATCGAAATAAAATTAAAACAACAAGTCGATGAATATTCTGCTATTAATAAAAAAGATAAAATTTTAAATCACGAGTTATTTCTGTTAAACCAACAGTTGCACGGAGCTGAACAGCAATTACGAACCACTAACAAACAATTAAAAGAAAGTATCCGACAAATTAAAGAAAATGAAAAGAATCTTAAAGCATTGTTCAGTGTAATGGATGATATTGTTATAGAAGTTGACAATAATGGAAAAATAATCAATATGGCACCAACTTCTCCCAATCCTAATTTACTAAAAATGCCCTCCGAAAAAATAATCGGAAAAACTTTACATGAAATATTCTCCAAAGATAAAGCCGATACTTTTCTACACTTTGTGCAAAAATGTTTAACGGAAAAGAGAACACTTACAATAGAATATTCACTCCAAATAAACAATAATGAATATTGGTTTAAAGGAAAAGGAACACCCAAAACTTCGAGAACCATTCTTTACATTGCGCATGATATTACGGATTATAAAAAAACAATAAAAGCATTAAAAGAGAGCGAAGAAAAATTCAAAGACATGACAAATCTTCTTCCGTTAGTAATATATGAAATGGACTTTGACGGAAATCTTACTTTTGCAAATAAAATGGCTTTCGAATTATTCGGTTATTCCGTTAATGATTTAAACAATGGGTTAAATATTTTTAACATGATTGCTCCCGAAGAAGTTGAACGCGCCAAAAAAAATATTAAAGGTTATTTGGCAGGAGAACCACCAAAAAATTCCGAATATATTGCAATTACAAAAGAAGGCAAAAAATTTCCCGTTTTACTCTATTCCAGTTTTATTATTAATAATAATAAGTTTACAGGATTGCGCGGAGTGGTTGTAGATATTTCCTCCCTAAAAGAAGCCGAAGAAAAGATGAAGGAAAATGAAAGGAAATACAGGCTATTGGCAACAAACACATTAGATGTAGTTTGGACAACCGACCTGGATTTTAATCAAACTTTTGTAAATGATGCTGTATATAATTTACTTGGATATAGCCCGGAAGAGTATCTAAAACTAAATGTCAAAGATGTTACCGTTTCAAAAGATATGGGAATTATTTACAAAGGAGCTAAATATTTACTTCGAAAATATAAGCTTGACGGCAAAATTGTTCAAACACAATTTGAAACGGAACAAATAAAAAAAGACGGAACAAAAATTTTTGTTGAAGTTCGTGCAAACCTTTTATTGGATGAAAAAGGAAATCCGATTGGTTTTCAAGGACGTACGGTAGATATTACATCACGAAAAAAAGTTGAAAACGAATTATTGGAAGAGAAAGAAAGATTTCAAAAATTCGCCGAACTTTCTTTGGAAGGAATTTTTATTCACGAAAACGGTATTGCTCACGATGTAAACGATTCCGCACTTAAAATGTTCGGTTATTCATATCAAGAAATAGTCGGCCATAATATAATAGAGCTGCTGGTAGATAAAAAATATCATAATTCCATCGCAAAAAAACTCAAAAACAATTATACCTTGCCCTACGTAATTGAAGGTATAAAAAAAGACGGCACAAAAATAACGCTTGAAATTCAAGGAATATCCGTTACAAAATACTATAAAGGAAATAAATCTATACGTGTTGTAGCCGTTAGAGACATAACCAAGCGAATAAAAACCGAAAAACGTTTAATAGAAAGCGAACGATTTAATAGATCAATTATGGAATCCGCAGTAGATGCAATTGTCTCTCTTAACGAAGACGGATTGATTCGTTCATGGAATAAAGCCGCTGTTAAAATGTTCGGCTACAAAAAGAAAAAAATGATTGGAAATTCTTTTTCCTCTATCTTTCCAAGTAAACATAATCTTTTTGTGAATCTAAAAAATCTTAGAAATTCAAAAAATTTAATTGGAAAAACAATTGAAACCATTGCACTAAAAGAAAACGGAACGGAATTTCCCGTTGAACTTTCATTGTCAAGTTGGGAAACATTCGGTAAAAAAAATTATGTAAGTGTTATCAGAGATATTTCGGAAAGGAAAAAATACGAAACCGAACAATTAAAATTAACGGCTGTTGCAACACAAACACCTGTAATAATTATTATTACAAATTTAAACGGCGAAATTGAATATGTTAATCCTAAGTTTATAGAACTGACCGGTTATACTTTTGAAGAAGTTATAGGTAAAACATGTAGTTTTTTAAAATCGGGAGAACATCCTCTCGAAGTATATCAAGACTTATGGAATAAAATAACTTCAGGTAAAATATGGCGGGGAGAATTTCATAATAAAAAGAAAAACGGTGAACTTTATTGGGAATCGGCATTTATTACACCTATTATAGATAAAGAGGGGAAAAAAATAAACTATATAAAAATTGCAGAAGATATTACCGAAAAAAAACGCGAAGAACAAATAAAAAAAATAATCTATAATCTTACAAATGCCGTTACCACATCTATTGACCTACATGATTTTGCCAAAACAATAAAAAATGAATTAAGTACCGTTATTGATACTTCCAATTTTTATCTCGCATTATATGATAAAAATTTAAATATTTTTTCTTTTGTTTTCCATTCCGATGAAAAAGATAAAATTAAATTTTTGCCTGCCGATAAAAAAACTCTTACTTCCTATGTATTTAAAACAAAAAAAAGTCTTTTGGTTACAAGCAAAGTTAAGCACCAACTCATAAAATCGGGAGAATTTGAACAAATAGGAGCCGAGGCAAAAAATTGGCTTGGTACTCCATTAATTATTAACAATAAAGTAATCGGCGTATTGGCTGTTCAAAATTATCATGATAAAAATGCTTTTAATAATTCTGATATTCACTTGTTGGAAATTATTGCACATCAAATAAGTATATTAATTACCCGAAAAAGAGATATTGACCGTTTGAAAGAAGCTCTTAAAAAATCCCAGGAAAGTGAACGATTAAAAAGTGCATTCCTTGCCAACATGAGCCACGAAATAAGAACCCCGATGAACGGAATACTGGGCTTTATTGATTTACTAAACGATGATAATTTAACACAAGTTGAAAAAGAAGAGTTTATTGGTATTATTCATAAAAACAGTAATCGCCTGCTTGAAACCATTAATGATCTGATTGATATTTCCAAAATTGAATCGGGACAAATGAAAGTTTCAATAAATGAAACATCTATTAATAAATTACTTAAAGAACTCTATAACTTTTTTAAACTTGAAACCACTGCAAAAAACTTGTATTTTACAACCTCGTTGGCACTCCCCGACGATAAAGACATTATACTTACCGATGAAAGCAAACTGCACGGTATTTTAACCAATTTGATAAAAAACGCCATAAAATTCACCAAGCAAGGCGGCATTAGTTTCGGATATAAATTAGATAAAAATTTTATTGAATTTTTTATTAAAGATACCGGAATTGGCATCCCTAAAGAACGACAAAATGCTATTTTTAACAGATTCGAAAAAGCGGATATTGAGGATACCAAAGTGTATGAAGGCTCAGGGTTG
>Ga0256913_10001495_pt1 | contig 12032 bp, 5 predicted proteins | sample Axial_MatmetaG_FD_185970 | JGI IMG/M metagenome (GOLD analysis project Ga0256913, IMG submission 185970) | Deep-sea worm associated microbial mat communities from Axial Seamount, Juan de Fuca Ridge, Pacific Ocean - Axial_Mat | ecosystem: Environmental > Aquatic > Marine > Oceanic > Microbial...
ATATCCATGTTAATTTTTTTAAAATAACGTTAATATTAAAATCTTAAACTATGAGAAAAATAATTTTTAAAAAGTACAAATTTAAATTCAAAAGTAAACATATTGCATTGTTACTTTATTTAAGTATAATAAGTACATCTTTATTCGCTCAAAGTAACATAATAAATGGTGTTGTTAGGGATGCAAAAGATAAAAGTGCAATCCCCGGCGTAAATGTTTATATCAGTAACACAAAAAATGGTACTGTTACAGATTTAAATGGAAGGTATTCGTTAAATGCTTCAAAAGGAGACACTTTAATTTTTTCATTCATTGGCTATGACGATGAAAAAATTATTGTTGGAGAAGCAACTACTATCAATGTTAATCTAACATCTGAATTCATTTCATTAGATGATGTTATTGTTATTGGTTATGGACAGGTAAAGAAAAAAGACTTGACAACTTCGGTTGCAACAGTTTCTTCTGATAAAATTGCAAACAGACCTGTTGGAATAATTTCAAATGCATTAAAAGGATTAGCAACTGGTGTACGAGTGTCATCTCCTGATGGTTCTCCAGGAAAAGAACCTGTAATAAGAGTTAGGGGAATTACTTCTATAAATGCAAGTAATACCCCCTTAGTTATAATTGATGGCGCCCCGGCTGGATCTTTAAAAGATCTAAATCCTGAGAATATTGAGTCAATTCAAATATTAAAAGATGCTTCTTCTCAGGCAATATATGGTTCTAGAGGTGCTGCTGGTGTAATTATTGTTACAACCAAACAAGGGAAAGAAGGTAAGCCAAATGTTAGTTTTGGCTATTCATTTGCTATGGATAATCTAATAAAAAAACTTGATGTTTTAAAAAGAGATGATTATTTAACACTGCAGAATGAAGCTCTGTCAAATGCAGGTTATCCTACAATCGATCCTGATGAATATCCATATAATACTGATTGGCAGGATGAGACATACAAGCAAGGGGCGAAACATAATGCCTATATTTCTATTTCCGGAGGAAATGACAAAAATAAATATTATACATCTATAGGGTATTTTAAGGATGAAGGTATAGTTGATAGGTCTAATTATGAAAGATTAAATATTAAGATTAATAATGATAATCAAGTAAGTAAAAGGTTATTGATTAGTTCAAGGTTAAATATATCAACTAATGATTGGGAAGGTATAAAACATGGAGGAGGTAAACCTACAGGAGTTATTGCAACTGCGGTTATTTATCCTCCGATATTTCCAATTTATAATGAAGATGGTACATATTATCACAGCCCTTTAACTTTTTTAGAGAGTCCTGTTGCGGAATTATACGGTTCGATGAATCAGGGTAAAGGATATAATCTTAATGGCACTTTCTACGGTGAATTAGAGATATTAGATTATTTAAAATTTAGATCTACGCTTTCTATTAATGGTTCATATTGGGAAAGAGATTATTTTCTTGACCCAACAATAACACAATGGGGTATATCAAATAACGGCCAGGCATACTCAGAAACTAATTTCAATTCATATTATATGATTGAAAATCGGTTACAATTTAATAAAAACTTTAAAGATATTCATAATGTATCTGCCGTGTTGGTACAATCTGCCGAAGAATCAAAATATAAAAAACTTAGTGGTTCTGCCACAGGATATGAAAGAGGTAATATCCCATATCTTAGTGCCGGTTCTGAAAAAACAGATGCCAATACATATATGAGTGAGCAAACTCTTACTTCATATATTGCAAGGATTTCTTATTCGTTTAAAGATAAATACTTAGGAACATTTAATTATCGTGCCGATGGTTCATCGAAATTTGGCCCTGATAACAAGTATGGATATTTTCCCTCGGCTTCAATTGGTTGGAGAATATCAAATGAAAATTTTATGTCGTCATTTACTTTCATTTATGATATGAAACTTAGAGCAAGTTATGGCAGGGTTGGTAAAGCCCCAAGCAGCTCATATCCGTGGCAGGCAGTTTATTCACCTGGTTATAATTATCCTTTGGATGGTGCAATTCAAACAGGATATTATATAGGAGGAACTTTGCCAAATAGTGCATTAAAATGGGAAACAACAGATCAACTTGATGTTGGAATTGATATATCTTTGATGTCAGGAAAGATTAATTTCTCTGCCGATTATTTTAATAAAACAACAACTGATCTTTTGTTTAAAATACCGGTGCCTATAACAACAGGTTTTTGGAGGGCATGGAGAAATTTACCTGGAGAAATATCTAATAAAGGCTTCGAATTTACTCTTAATACTAAGAACATAAATAAATCACTTAGATGGCTGACAGATATTAATTTGACTTTAGACAAAAACAAGGTTGAATCATTAGCAGGCTTAGATCCTATTGAAACAGGGCTATTCCAGGAAAACATTGGAGCTTATACCTCAATTATTATGGAGGGGGAATCATTAGGAGCATTTTACGGCTATGTTACTCAGGGTGTTGATCCTGAAACAGGGAAAATGATCTTTAAAGATCTGAATAATGATGGTGAAATATCACCGGAAGAAGATAGAACGGTTATAGGGAATCCAAATCCTGATTTTTACGGTTCAATAGGGAACACCTTTAGGTTTAAAGGATTAGAACTATATCTGCTATTAGAAGGGAGTTATGGAAATGACATTTTTAATGCTACAAGGTTTAACCTGTTTAGTGCATATGACATCTCAAATATGAGTGTTGATGCCCTAAGCCGTTGGCAAAAGCCAGGAGATATTACAGATATTCCACAATTGATAACAAATGATCCATATAAGAACTTTAGAGCATCATCATTTTATATCGAAGACGGTTCATACTTAAGGATAAAAAACATAACGTTATCATATTATCTTAATCCCGACTGGATAAAAAAAATATTTGTTAAAAGTTTAAAAGTTTATGCTTCACTTGAAAACATAAAGACATTTAGCAAATATTCCGGTTATGATCCGGAAGTTAGTTGGGCAGGTGGTAGTGGAACCGCTCAAGGGATTGATTATTTCAATTATCCACAGATAAAAACCGTAAGCTTTGGTGTCAATGTACAATTCTAATTAATAAACAAAAAAAAATATGAAAACGATGAATAAATATTCCTTAATTCTTTTTGCTACAATGCTTCTTTTTACTACAAGTTGTGGTGAAGATTTTTTAGAGCGATATCCAATAAATAGTATTAGTAAAGAAAATTTTTATAAAACTCCTGATGATGCAGAAAGTGGTTTGATTGCAGCATATGACGGAGTACAGAGTTTTGAATATTCATGTTATATTAGAGAAGTGCCAGATGCATTCACAGATGATTGCCCTGTTAGTTCAGGGGATGCCCCTAATATGGAACTGAATGACTTTACCTTCGATGCAACAAACCTTAGGATTAGAAACTTATTTCATGTTATTTATATTGCAATAGGTAGAGTTAATGTATTATTAGACGGGATTGAAAACATTGATTCTGACTTATTTGAGAACAATAGAAAAAATGAAATAATTGCAGAAGCAAAAACACTACGAGCATTTCATTATTTCAATTTGGTCAGACTTTGGGGAAATGTGCCATTAGTTTTGTCATTAAAAGATGATCCGTTTAAGGGAAATACTCCTAAAGAAGAAATATATAATGCAATTATAAATGATCTAAAATGGTCGATAGAACAACTACCTGATAGACACGAAACAGAATCAAGAACGCGAGGTACCATAACAAAAGGAGCTGCAAATATAATTCTTGCAGATGTATATTTAACGTTAGGTAGGTGGAATGAAGCTGTAGCATGTGCTAATGCGGTAATAAATTCCGGTGTATATAATTTACTAAATAATTATGATGACTTATTTAATCCCAATTATGAAAATACAGAAGAAGCAATCTTTGAATTACAGTTCAGTGGGCCTAAGGAGGCAAATGGATTGGCATCAATAACATTACCTCCTGAAATAGATCGTCAATGGTGGAAAAAATATTATTTAGCTAGTGACAATTTAAAAGATGCTTTTGATGAAGAGAGTGATAATACCCGTTTACATTCAACAATTTATTTCAGCAGAAGAGGGTTGCATCGATGGAAAACAAGAGACAATGGCACAGGATGGTTCACTAGCCCACAGAATCTTATAACATACCGTTTAGCTTATGCATATTTAGTTAAAGCAGAAGCTTTAAACGAGATAGGTTACAACGCAAATGGAGAAGCTTTTAATGCTTTAAATATTATTCGAAAGAGAGTTAATCTACCCGAATATACTTCTACTAATTTAAATAATCAAGAAGAATTTAGAAACGCTGTCTGGAAAGAACGAAGGCTTGAATTGGCTCTTGAAGGTTTTAGATGGTTTGACTTACTTAGAACAAACAGAGCAATAGAAGTTGTTTCTGAGTTTCTTTGGGATGGGGAACAAACATTACCTGAATATAAATTACTTCTACCATTTCCTCAAGAAGACCTTGATGTTAACCCTAATTTAGTTCAGAACCCAGGCTGGTAATGCCAAATTCATCATCAATGAACATCAAATATTATTTTAAAAAAAGTTTTATTAGCACAGCAACTTTGTTGCTGTGCATAATATTCTTTTCTGTTAATACTCCTGTCATTTATTCACAGGACAGTATTTTTATTGATGATAATTTTGATTGTATCTCAGATGAATGGATTAGGTTTTCTTTAGATAGTACCATACCTCAAATTGATCATTTTTCAGGAAAAATTAGGATTACTACTAATAAATCATGTAACGGAGGTATGTATAATAAAATCCCTTTAAGTGGGAATTTTATTGCAGAAGTTGATTTCTTAAAAGATCAGAATGTTATGGTTGCATTATTTCATAAGAAAACTGATGGAACTATAGATGTAAATAATTATACAGCATTGTGTGTTGATTTTTTTGGTGATCATGTAGAAGTTTTTGTAACAGATAAACAGAATGGAATAAAAGACGTGTTAGATAACACTTATAAGGTTAACATTGAAAAATATAACAATCGACTTGACGGTAGTGTTTATTCATTACCATTTACTGGAACCGATAAGAAATTGCGAATATTTAAAAATAATTTATCAGGATTCATACACTTTTACTATTCAGTTAAAAAAAACATAAAAGGAGTAACAAAAACAGACTGGATGGAATTATTTCCGTCTAAAGAATGGGGTGGTAACAATAAAGAATATTTAATCGGATTGATGTCAAGTGGAGGTTCTGTTGAATATTCTAATGTGAAAGTAAAAACAGTTCCTGAAAAAGATCAAAGCGATAAAGATACAGGATTTAAAGTTACTGAAAGAAAATATACATGGGCTGGATATACGGGAAATGCTATTGTGGTATCCTTTGGAAACGCCTTTGCTTATCGTAACAAAGATTATAAATGGGTATTTTGGGATAAGTTCAATTATATTCCGGCTTGGCAATTTTCAAATGAGTTACAATATACTTATGAATTTATTGAAGTCTGGGATGCTAATATGCCTGGTTGTTTCGAACCAATGTCTGATAGATTATTAAGATATAGTAATGTTGAAATAATAGAAGATAATCCCGTACGAAAAGTAATACATTGGCATTATGCGTTATTAAATCCCGACTATCGTTACCCTGATGATTGGAAAGAAGGAACCGAGATGCCTGAAGTAGATGAGTACTACTATATTTATCCTGATGGACAAATTGTAAGAAGAATTTTGTATTTTCCTAAGTTAGACACCTCCTATCGTTGTTGGCATGATTTAACAGAAGCAATTGTTGTTTCAGGAGTTCAATCAAATGCGTCACATCATCTTGCATCTCCAGCATTAAGTGTATTTGATTTAAACAATAATTTTAGACATTTTTTTGGGGATAATACTACTGATAAATTTGATTCTGACAATTGGGAATCTTATATAATTTCAACTCATTTCAAGTACCATCCGGATGCTGTCGGTGCATTTATTCAAGAATTTAAAACGGGGAAACAATTAAGAATGGTTTTAGATTGGCATAGCCCGTTTTATAAATTTGCACATTGGCCAGTGAATAAGGTTATTTATGAAGAAGAGCATAAAACCTTCACCCCATGGAAAGAAATGGTTTCTCATACATCATTAATTGGTGGTAGCTCAAGGACAGGAACAGACTGGAATTCAAACTTCAAGTACAAAGACAACAGGAAATTCAGGGAATGGTCACAATTATTATTTCTTAATGACAATAATGAGTTTACTCAAGAACAAAACATTGTAAAATCCTGGAAAGGGGCAATTGAAATAATTAATGTTAATTCCGATTTTGTTTATGATAAATATGATAAGAATCAAAAAGTTTTTGAATTCAATAATTTCTCCGGTTTTAATAAAATATTTAGAGTAAAGATTAAACCAGATAACATTATAATAAATCCGGTAATAAAGGTAAAGAATTGGGGTAATGCAAAAATTAAAATTAAGCTTAATAATATTGATGCGGATTTCAGATATCATATATATGAAAACAATGATCTTATTGTGTGGATCAAAACAGAATTGACTACACTAACATCAATAGAGATCTCACCAGAGAGTTATACAAACACAAAAAAAGAAACACACTTAGATGCTAATGTGAGGTTTTATCCTAATCCGGTATCAGACATTTTATATATTAAACTAAATGAGCATTTTAACGATACAAGAATAAGGGTAATGGATATTGCTGGCAGGCTACTGTTTTCTGGTACAATAAACACTAATCCTTTCATGTTCGATTTTAGTTCTTTTAATAGTGACATATATTTCGTGAATGTATTTAATGATAAAATAAATATTACAAAACAAATTATTAAAAACAAATAACAATGCATAGAACATATTTATTTGAAATTTTGGGATTATTAATTATGATTATGGGTTTTTCGTGTTCAAATGAACAGGCACATAAAACAACAGAACATATACAATATTTACACGATAACTGGTTGTTTAAAAACCCTCGAGAGAACCAATGGTTATCTGCTACTATACCAGGATGTGTACATACAGACTTGCTTGATAATGGAAAAATTGAGGATCCTTTTTATAGATTAAATGAGAAAAAGGTACAATGGATTGGTGAAACTGATTGGATATATAAAACATCTTTTAATGTAAATAATGATTTATTTAATCAACCTAAAATAGAATTGGTTTTTGATGGTTTAGACACATATGCAGACATCTATGTTAATGATAGCCTCATTCTTTCTACAGACAATATGTTCAGACAATGGACAGTAGATGTAAAAAAAATATTAAAAAGAAAGAATAATAAACTAATGGTATATTTTCATAATGTTTTTAAAGTTAATATGCCAAAATGGGAAAATGCCCCTTTTCGTTTGTTTGCATACCCAAACAATGATCAAGCCGATATAAAGATCAATATGTACTCCAGAAAAGCTGCATATGAATTTGGTTGGGATTGGGGGCCAAGATTAATTACATCAGGCATTTGGCGGCCTGTGTATTTAAGAGCCTGGGGGAAATTTAGAATAAAAGATATCTATTACAGACAGGACTCTGTTTCTAAAAGCATTGCAAAAATATCAACACATTTAACTATTGAATCAAAAGTTACAAAAAAAGTAAATATTAAAGTAAAACATGAAGATGATATTTTAGCAAGTTCTAATTTAACATTAAGCAAAGGTATTAATGAGATAACACTGCCTATAGAGATTGATTCTCCTATATTATGGTGGACAAATGGGCTAGGAGATCAATATTTATATAATTTTAAGTGTATTGTAACGGATGATGATGGTTATAGCTCAAAAAATGAAACGGAGATAGGGATTCGCTCTTTAAGAATAGTCACAGATAAAGATAAGTTTGGTAAAAGTTTTTTCGTTGAATTAAATGGAGTGCCTGTATTTATGAAAGGGGCAAACTATATTCCTCAGGATAACTTTTTAAATAGAGTTACTAAAGAGAAGTATAAGTATATCATAAATTCAGCAGTAAAAGCCAATATGAATATGTTAAGAGTATGGGGAGGAGGAATATATGAGAACGATATATTTTATGATTTATGTGATAAAAATGGAATATTAGTGTGGCAAGATATGATGTTCGCTTGTTCCATGTACCCATCTGATACACATTTTATTAATAATGTAGAAAAAGAAATAACTTATAATATTAAAAGATTGCGTAATCATGCTTGCATAGCATTGTATTGTGGAAATAATGAATTAGAAATAGCATGGAATGCTTGGGGGATGAAAAATGAATATCCGGATAGTATTCAAAAAGTTTATGAAAAAAACTATCAAAATCTTTTTCATAAAGTAATACCAAATGCAATACATAAAGTGGATAATAATCGACATTATATTCCATCTTCTCCCATGGCTGGCATGCCAGGAAGACCTTTGACAACAGGAGATAGTCATTATTGGGATGTATGGCATGGGAAAAAACCGTTTAAGGAATTTGAAAATAATGTAGCTAGATTTATGTCGGAATATGGTTTTCAGTCGTATCCTAGTTTTTCCTCTATTAAAAAATTTACAGAACCTCAAGATTGGGTATTATCATCGGAGGTTATGCAATCACATCAACGATGTATGGCAGATGATAGAAAAGATAAAGATTACGGGAATAAACTTATTGATACATATCTAAAACGAAACTTTAGAGAGCCTAAAGATTTTGAAAATTATGTATACGTAGTCCAAGCATTACAAGCAAAAGGGGTATCAACAGCTATTGAAGCACATAGAAAAGAAAAAGCTGACAATTATTGTATGGGAACTTTATACTGGCAAATAAATGATTGTTGGCCGGTAGCATCATGGTCTAGTATTGATTATTATGGAAAATGGAAAGCCTTACATTATTATGTAAAAAAATATTATGAACCATTATTGATCTCACAATCATTAAATGATAATTTATTAAGAACTTACATTATTTCTGATTATTTATATGATATAGAAGGAGTAGTAGTCTCAATAAATTTATTTGATTTTGATGGCCAACTGCTCTGGCACATAAGTAAAGATTGCAACATTAAAGCTAATTCTTCAAGAATATATCTTGAAAATAATCTTCATAAAATATTAGATGCATACGATAAGAGAACAGTTTTATTATATACTTCAATAAAAACAAAATCTGGTGAATTATTAGCTGATAAGAAATTTTATTTCCAAAAAGAAAAGTTTCTTATCTTAAAAGAACCAAAATTTACTATTAATATAAAAGAAGCAGTTACCGGCTATAAAATAGAAATTAGTTCAAACACTCTCGCAAGATATGTCTTTCTTTCTTTGAAAGGTAAGGACAATTCAGCTTTCTTCTCAGATAATTATTTTGATTTAATGCCTAACGAAACCAAGGTTGTTTCCTTGACAACAAAATGTGATTTTGAATACATAAAAAGCAATCTGAAAATCACCTCATTACATGACAGTTATTAACCAACTGTATATTAATTAATCAATAATGTTAAATTTAATTTTAAGGAGGATTTAAAAATGAAAAAAGAATTACAAATCTTAATTTTAATGGGATGTTTATCTTTGTTTTATGGAATAAACATCAGTAGTCAGGAATTGCTTTCAGGTGGTAATATGGAAGATATTTCCGCATGGCAAGCATCTCAATTGGACGGACAAGTAACAACAACAGCAACATTTAATTACACAACAGACACACCTGCAAATGGAGTTGGTGGCTGTGCGCATTTTACAGCTACTACCGAAGCTAATACTGATCATAAATATGCACAATACTGTATTTATCAAAAAGTAACATTAGAAGTAGGTAAAACATATACAGTAAAAGGTGCTTATAAAGCAATTAAAGTTGCAAATTTCTGGTGCGAAGTTAGAATATCTGATATGGAACCGGAAGATGGCAGTGATTATAAACCATATGGTGAAGATCCATTTATTAATTTATCTACTTGGGACGGCTTAAAAAATGGAGACGATTCAACTTTTAATAAAGATTATACTGTACCAGATACTTATGGGTCACCTGGCGATGAAATTGACATGTATTTTGTTATCAAAATGGGTGTTTGGGATTATACAATAGTATATGAATTTTTACTTGATGAAATAAGCTTAACTCCAGAAGGAGCATCTGGTATCTTTGATAAAGAAAAAGTTCAATTAGTAAATGTTTACCCAAATCCAACAGCAGATATGTTAAATATTAACACTGTTGAATTGAAGCCAAATTCAACAGTTGAAATATTAAATGTATTAGGACAAACAGTGTTTAAAAGAAATCTGACTTCTAAGGCTATAGACGTTAGTAATTTATCAAATGGAATATATACAATTGTCATTTCGGATAATAATACTAAATACACATCTAAGTTTATCAAAAAATAGTTCGAAATAAATTATCCATCTGAAAGCATAATGTAAGATTTCCCTTTTATTAATTTATTTAAAAGGGAAATTCTTTTCATTTTTTTTCAATATCAGAAAATAAAAAAAGAAAAGAATAATATTTTTAAATAACTTTCAAGAACAAATAACACATTTAATAATGCGCATGTCGTTTGTAAAATATATTATTCTACTACTTTGCTCTTTTAATATTAGTACTTTTGGTCAAATAGGGGTAGTTAGATTCTTTTCTATATCAGATGGATTATCTAATAATACAATCAATACTATACTCCAAGACAGTGATGGATATCTTTGGGTCGGTACTGAAGATGGACTAAATATGTTTGATGGTTACTTTTTTAAAACCTATTATCATTCCCCCAAAGACACCTTAAGTATCTGCTCTAATGTTATAACAGGATTACTTCAGGACAAAAAAGGAAATTTATGGATTGCAACTTGTAATGGCTTAGATACATATGATAAAAACACAGACATGTTTATTCATTATAACTTTATCTCATATGCCGGTGAAGTTATAAAAGATGTAGATATTCGTGCAATTGCAAAAGATTTTAATGATAATATAATTGTTTACTCTACAAATACGTCTCCTCATACATATATTTTTAATCAAGAGAAAAAAAGATTTGAAGCCTTGTTTCCCAAAACGAAAGAAATAGATCTCGCTCTTAATAATATACGTACTATTTATATTTCGGAAAATAATATTTTATGGTTTGGATCAACTACTAACGGACTTTTTAAAGTTGATAGAAACAATAACACTTTTATCAATTATAAATATTCTAATATAAAACAAAACAGCCTTCAATCTAATGAGATTTACCATATAAATAAGACAAGGAATAATGAAATTCTAATATCAACTTCAAAGGGATTATATATATATAATGAAAAAGATAACGATTTTTATCCTTTCGAAAAAGCAAATAAAGAAATTCAAAAAATCCATTCATGGTATACATATATTGATTCAAATAATAATTTATGGATTGCAACAGAAGGTAATGGTATTTATATTTATGATATAAAAGATAAAAAGTACAGACATATTTCAACTCATATAAAAGGTAAAAAGATTCTAAATAATGATTATGTGAGATTTATATTTGAAGACTCACATAATAATATTTGGTTAGGAACAAAAAAGGGTTTATCATATTATATTAATCCTAAGTATATAAAATTTAATTTACTTAAAACCAATATAATAACTAACAACAAAATAGATAACACTACAATATCTTCAATATGGAAAGATAAAATTAACAATGATTATATATGGCTTGGCACTTATAATTATGGATTAATTAAATACAATACTAAATCTGGTAATTATAAAATATTATTAAATAATAGCATTAATTCAAAAACCAAATCTGATAATATAAATAACATTAGAAGAATAAGTAATGGAGAATTATGGGTAGGTACTCATAGAAATGGTATTTATGTTCTTGATAATAAGGAAAGAATAAAAAAACATTTTTTACATAATCCATTAGACAGTATGTCATTAAGCAATAATGATGTTAGATATATATATGAAGATTCTTCTAATAAAATATGGATTGCAACCAATGGTGGAGGATTAAATTTATATAGTAAAAAAAATGACGGCTTTACGCATTTTATTCCTGATTATGAAAATTACTCTGATAATATT
>Ga0256913_10001496_pt1 | contig 12029 bp, 12 predicted proteins | sample Axial_MatmetaG_FD_185970 | JGI IMG/M metagenome (GOLD analysis project Ga0256913, IMG submission 185970) | Deep-sea worm associated microbial mat communities from Axial Seamount, Juan de Fuca Ridge, Pacific Ocean - Axial_Mat | ecosystem: Environmental > Aquatic > Marine > Oceanic > Microbial...
CAAGCCAGCCATCGGTAAGGATTATATGAGGTTTATGCCGTATTTGCTGACGATATTCTTCTTTATCTTCATCAATAATATTGTTGGAATTATTCCGATTTTCCCCGGAGGTTCCAACGTAAACGGAAACATTGGTGTTACCTTTGTGATGGCGACACTCACTTTCATAATCACTTCTTTCAACGGAACGAAAGACTATTGGATGCACATTATTAATATGCCCGGAGTGCCGTGGTGGCTCAAATTTCCGCTGCCGCTGATGCCCATCGTGGAAATTGTCGGAGTGCTTACCAAGCCAATCGTGCTTATGATTCGTCTCTTTGCCAACATCCTTGCCGGTCACATTGTGATACTCGGTTTTATGGCGATGATATTTATTTTTGCCAACCTTTTCGGAGCGGTTGCCGGTTACGGTGTCTCCGTGGTTTCGGTTGGTTTTACGATATTCCTGAGTCTTCTCGAAATACTTGTTGCCTTTATTCAGGCTTATGTTTTTACACTTTTGTCGGCACTTTATTTCGGAATGGCAATGGAGAAACATCACTAGAATTTTCTTTTTATTAATTCAAATAAACATTTAATTATGTCAACATTATCAATTTTACTTGAAATCGGTGAAGGACTGGCCAAAATGGGTGCCGGTGTAGGTGCCGGACTTGCTGCTATCGGAGCAGGTATCGGTATCGGACAAATCGGTGGTAAAGCCGTTGAAGGTATTGCCCGTCAGCCCGAAGCCGTTGGTGATATTCGTTCAAACATGATTATCGCCGCTGCACTTGTAGAAGGTGTTGCTTTCTTTGGTATTGTAATCAGCCTCTTGGCGTTGGTTCTCTAAGAAAGCCTATAATTTTGCTTTCCCCCTCCTGCGGTTGGCAGGAGGACGGGAAAGCCTTTTTTAAAGATGTAAAACATTAAAATTTAGATAGATATGGATTTGATGAACCCGGGAATCGGTTTGATATTTTGGATGACGCTGGCATTTCTGGCACTACTGTTCATCCTCGGTAAATTTGCATGGAAACCGATTTTGCAATCGATCAAAGAACGCGAAACCAAAATTTCCACATCGCTTGCCATGGCCAAGCAGACTCAGGAAGAGATGAAAAGGCTGAAAGCCGATAACGAAGCTCTGCTGAAAGAAGCCAAAAACGAACGTGATGCCATAATCCGTGATGCCAACAAAATGAAAGAAAGCATCATTAACGAGGCTCGCAAAAAAGCTCAGACCGAAGCCGATAAAATTGTGGAATCGGCAAGAGAGAGCATCATGAACGAAAAAATGGCCGCCATCATTGAACTCAAAAATCAAATGGCAGACCTCAGCATCGAAGTCGCCGAAAAGGTTCTGGCACGTGAGCTTTCCGACAAAGACGGTCAGCATAAGTTTGTGGAAGAAAACCTGAAAAGCATAAATTTTAACTAATGAGCGAGATTAAAATATCGAGAAGATACGCCAATGCGCTTTATGAGTTTTCCGTTGAGCAAAAAATGGCCGATGTGATATTCAATGATATGACACTGGTTTACAATATTTGCAAAAGCTCAAAAGATTTGGTGAATTTTCTGAAAAGCCCGATTATAAAATACAAGAAAAAGGCTGAAATACTCAAAGTGATTTTCGGTGATAAAATCTCGGAAGTTACACTTAATTTTATGAGTATCATCAGCAAGGGAAGGCGGGAGAGCCTTTTACCCGTTATTGCCGAGCAATTTATTGCTGTGTATAAAAAGGCAAAAGGCATCAAAACCGCTACCGTGAAGACCGCCGTGAAACTCGATGATAAACTCAGAAAGGAAATTATCGAAAGCCTCGAAAAACAAACAGGCTCGAAGATAGAGCTTAACGAAGTTGTTAAGGAAGACCTTATCGGCGGTTTTGTCATCAGTGTTGACAACAAAGAAATCGATACATCCCTTAAGAGCAGGCTCAACCGCTTGCGTAAGGACTTTGAATCTAATTTATATATCAGACAATATTAAAAGAGAAACAAATAAAACTAAGATAAAATGGCAGAAATAAAACCGGCTGAAGTATCGGCAATATTACGACAGCAACTTGCAGGCTTTGACGATAAAGCCAAACTAGAAGAAACAGGAACCGTGCTCCAGGTGGGCGACGGTATTGCACGTATCTACGGCTTGAACAATGTGGAGCTGGGAGAGCTTATCGAATTCGGTTCTTCGTCAATCATGGGATTAGCTATGAACCTTGAAGAAGACAATGTGGGAGCCGTGATTTTGGGTAATGCCACCGAGGTGCAGGAAGGCGACTCGGTAAAACGAACCGGACGTATCTCTTCCATTAACGTGGGCGAAGGAATGCTTGGCCGCGTGGTTGACACTCTTGGAAACCCCATTGACGGTAAAGGCTCCATCGAAGGCGATACCGTTGAGATGCCCCTTGAGCGTAAAGCTCCCGGCGTTATCTTCCGTCAGCCTGTGGACGAGCCTCTGCAAACAGGTATCAAGGCTATCGATGCTATGATTCCCATAGGCCGCGGACAGCGTGAGCTTATCATCGGTGACCGCCAGACCGGTAAATCAACCATTGCCGTTGATACCATTATCAACCAAAAGGAATTTTACGAAAAAGGAGAGCCTGTTTATTGTATCTATGTGGCTGTCGGTCAAAAAGGTTCTACCGTTGCCAATCTGGTGAAAACCCTTGAGGAACACGGTGCTATGGATTATACCATCATCGTATCGGCAACGGCATCCGACTCTGCCGCCATGCAGTTTTATGCTCCTTTTGCAGGTGCTGCCATCGGTGAATATTTCCGCGATACCGGCCGTCCGGCACTCGTGATTTACGACGACCTCTCCAAGCAGGCCGTTGCCTATCGTGAGGTGTCGCTGCTGCTGCGCCGTCCTCCCGGACGTGAAGCATATCCCGGCGATGTGTTTTATCTGCACTCAAGACTTCTGGAACGTGCCGCCAAAATTATCAACAGCGACGAGGTTGCAAAGAATATGAACGACCTGCCGGAGAGCTTGAAAGATAAAGTGAAAGGTGGCGGCTCGCTTACCGCACTGCCTATTATCGAAACACAGGCCGGTGACGTTTCGGCATATATTCCAACCAATGTGATTTCCATTACCGACGGTCAGATATTCCTCGAAACCAACCTTTTCAACTCAGGTGTTCGTCCCGCTATCAACGTGGGTATTTCCGTATCGCGTGTAGGTGGTAACGCTCAGATTAAATCCATGAAAAAAGTGGCCGGAACCCTGAAACTCGATCAGGCGCAATTCCGTGAGCTTGAGGCTTTTGCCAAATTCGGCTCCGATCTCGATGCTGCTACTATGGCAGTGCTTAACAAAGGCCGCCGCAACGTGGAAATCCTTAAACAAAACCAGTTCAGCCCTTACAGGGTGGAAGAACAAATTGCAATTCTTTATTGCGGAACAAAAGGTCTGATTTTGAATGTTCCCGAAAATCGCGTTAAGGATTTTGAAATGGAATTTCTCGCCGCAATGAAGGAAAAACAATCAGCAGCTATGGCCGACCTCGCTGCCGGTAAACTTACCGATGAGGCAATTAAAGCCATTGAAACCACTGCTGCCGAAGTGTCAAAACGTTACGAATAAATTAAACTAAGCCCATGGCTAATTTAAAGGAAATACGAATCAGGATAACATCCGTTGAGTCAACAAAACAGATTACCAGCGCCATGAAAATGGTGGCTGCATCCAAGTTGCGTAAGGCTCAGGATGCTATCATTATGATGCGTCCCTATGCAGCCAAGATGCATGAAATATTGCAGGATCTGGCTTCGGGAAGTGAAGCTGCCGCCGAAAATGTTTATACTCAGGAAAGAGAAACGGAAAAGGTTCTGCTGGTTGCCATCACTTCCAACAGAGGACTTTGCGGGGCTTTCAATGCCAACGTTATTAAAAAAGTAAACAGCCTTATCGCAGGCGAATACAAAAATTATGATGTTGACATTATTACCATTGGTAAAAAAGCTACCGACTTTTTCAAAAAGCCTTCTTATAACCTTGTGGAGCATCATGATGAAATCTGGGATAATCTCAGCTGGGAAGCTGCACGCGTTTTTACGGAAGAACTTCTTGAGAAATTCCGCGATAAGGAATACGACAAAATTGATTTGATCTATAACCAATTCAAAAATGCCGGCTCTCAAATTCTTACGGTTGAGCAGTTTTTGCCCGTTGAATCCGTTGAAAACATCGACGATGGAGGAATGAAACACGACTATATTATGGAACCTTCGCAGGAGGTTATCATAAACGAGCTTATTCCCAAATCGTTAAAAGTGCAGTTTTATAAAGCCTTGCTCGACAGCAACGCCGCCGAACACGGTGCGCGAATGACGGCAATGCATAAGGCTACCGATAACGCAACGGAGATGATTAAAGAGCTGAAACTTACTTATAACAAAGCCCGTCAAGCTTCTATTACCAACGAAATTATTGAAATCGTCAGCGGAGCAAATGCCCTGAACGGTTAAGCTAAATGACATAACAAAACCTGTAAAGCCTCCGTTTTTGCGGGGGCTTTTTTTATGAGTTAATTTTGCAATTATACGGCTAACAAAATGTAACTTACATTTTGTAAGTAAGAAAAATCTTACTAAAATAACTAAGAATAAACTTAGTAAGAAAATACTTAGTAAGAATAAACTTAGTAAGAATATTCTTAGTAAGAAAAAAATTACTAAATTTGCAGTGAATTAAATTACATTTGTTATGGAAAATCCGTTTGTTTTCGGGCGTCTCAGCGATACCGGCAGCTTTGTGAATCGTGTTGACGATATCCACAGGCTAAAGCAAAACATTGAAAATAAGATAAATACAATACTTTTATCGCCTCGCCGTTGGGGAAAGTCGTCTTTGATAAGTGTGCTTGAATACAAAGCAGGCTTGCCGAAAAATACCGTCTTTTGCCACTTCGATATGTTTAATATCAACCGTGAAGACGACTTTTATAATCAATATTCCAACGAAATTTTAAGGGTAACATCTTCAAAAATCGAAGAAACGGTTGCCTTTGTTCGCGGTTTTTTGTCGTCATTGAAACCTAATTTGTCGTTTGAAAACAATGATACCGGAAAAATAAGTTTTGAAATATCGCATCAAAAGGACGACACAACATTTCTTGATGTGTTGAATCTTCCTGAGAATATTGCAAAAAAGAAGAAGATTCATCTTGTGGTTTGTATTGATGAATTTCAGAATCTGAGTCGTTTCCGCGACCCGCTGTTGTTTCAGCAGAGGTTGCGTGCCAACTGGCAACATCACAAAAATGTTACATACATAGTTTACGGCAGCAAGCGTTCGATGTTGAGTGAGCTTTTCGAGAAACAGTCGATGCCTTTTTACCGTTTCGGTGATGTCTTTTATCTGAAAAAGATTGAGGCTTCGCACTGGATAAAGTTTATTCGGAGCAGTTTCAGAAAGACCGGAAAAAAGATAGCTAAAAAATATGCAGTGGGAATAGCTGAGCTGATGGAGTGTCACAGTTATTATGTTCAGCAGTTTGCCCATATCATTTGGAATAATACCGGAGTTGAGGTTGATGATGCCGTTTACAACAGGTCGCAGGAAGATATTATCGGGCGCAATTCTCTTATGTTCGAGAGCATTTACGAAAATCTCTCTTATTATCAGGTTAAGGTTTTGGCGATGGTGGTGGAGGATCCGAATGCTCAGCTCACAAGCACGGCGTTGATAAAAAAATATGATCTCGGCACTTCGTCGAATGTGATACAATCGCTGAAATCCCTCGAAAACAAGGAAATAATCGACCGGTTTGAGGGCAGACCCCAGATAATTGATCCTGTTTTCAAATTGTGGTTCAGACAAAGGATATTAAAACGGTAAAGTCCGGTTTTCAGGCTCGTTTTTTATACCGTAAAATCGAAAAGCCGAGCATTGCTACGGCATAAACCGATATTTTGAAAATCTGCGGAAGCACATCTGTTACCGTTGCTCCCTTTAGCATGACGAGCCTCATAAAATCAATGAAATAGGCAATAGGGTTAAGGATGTTTAGCATTTGTGCCCACCGGGGCATGGCTTCTACGGGAGTGAAAAGACCGCTGAGCATAATGAAGATGACAAAAAAGAACCATGCGATAAACATTGCCTGTTGTTGTGTTTCGGTGATGGTGCTGATGAAGAGTCCAATTCCCAGAACCAGAAGGAGATAAACGGCAGCCACACCTAAAATCAGCCATACCGAGCCGACAATGGGAATGGAGAAGATAATTTTGGCAAGGAGCAGACCGAATGAAAGGTCAACCATGGCAATAATCCAGAACGGAAACAGTTTTCCGATTATAAACTGATGTTTTTTGATGGGTGTAACATTCAATTGTTCGATGGTTCCTATTTCTTTTTCGCGCACCACGTTCATCCCCGAAAGAAATGCACCGATAAGGGTAATCAGCAGCACGAGAATGCCCGGCACCATATACGTTTTATAGTCGAGTTCGGGGTTGAACCAAAACCTCGGCTCTACCGTTATACCGGCTTTGGTCATATTCATTCCTGTGGTTTGAGTAATAATGCTTTTGTTGAAATCGAGTAAAATCATCGAAGCATAATATGTCATCAGATTGGCGGCACTGCCGTTTACGGCATCTGTAATTATCTGAACATCTGCATTTTGTCCTTTGGTTATTTTGTTTTCAAATCCCGATGGTATTTTGAGGATAATTTCAACGCGGCGGTTACGCATTGGTTCGTCAAGGAGTTTTAACGCCGGTGAAATCTCTTTTACCGTAAAAAATTTGCTGCCGTTGAATTTTGAAATAAGCTCCCTCGATAAATTGCTGTGGTCGTTGTCAACAAAGGCTATGGAAACATTTTTAATCTCGAAAGTGGCGGTATAGGAAAGTATCAGCAGTTGAACAATCGGCATTACAAAAATTATGGGAATCATCATTTTGTTTCTGAAGATTTGTATAAATTCCTTTTGTAACAAATAGATTATCGTTCTCATAATTCATTAATTTTCGCTGAGACGTATGTTGAATTTTTTCACCGACAGGCCGATAAATACCAGAGTCATTCCGAGTATTATCACGGTTTCTTTCCACAGGTCGGCAATGCCGGCACCTTTCAGGATAATGCCTTTTACGATGATGATAAACCATTTGCTGGGCATAACGTGTGATATCTGTTGCAGAATCCAGGGCATATTTTTTATCGGGAACACAAAACCCGACAAAAGAATTGTGGGCAGCAGCATGGCAAACATCGAAAGCATCATAGCCGTTTGCTGAGAGTCGCTGACCGTGGAAATGAAAATTCCGAGTGAAAGCGACATAATGATAAACAGCAGCGCTTCGCCGAGCAATAGCGGAACGGAGCCGTTGAAAGGCATTCCGAAGATAAAGTAGGAAAGCAGGAGTATAACCGAGGCGTTGATAAACGAAAGTATGACGTAGGGCAGCACTTTGCCGATGATGATTTGCACCGGTTTTATGGGCGATACCAGAAGTATTTCCATAGTGCCGAGTTCTTTCTCACGGGCTATTGAAATGGATGTCATCATTGCCGATACCAGCATCAGAATAACAGTGAAAACTCCCGGAACAAACATATAAACACTCTTTAGAGTTTCGTTATAGCGAAACCTGATTTTTGGCTCTATCAGGGGTATATTGCCGTGTTTTTTTATCAGTTCTTTCTGAAAATCACTGATGACGGCGGTGGTATAATTGTTCAGGATATTGGCTGTGTTCGGGTCTGATGCGTCGGCAATCACCTGAATGACAGTGCTTTCTCCGGCCAGGAGATTTTTGGAGAAGTCCGGGGGGATAACAATCACTTCTTTAACGGAGCCATTGCGAAAGGCCGGGGCAATTTCTTTTTCGCTGTTGATAAATCTGTCGATAATAAAATAGTCGGAAGCCTCTATTTTGTTGATGAGTTCGGTAGAATAAACATCGTGCGATTTATCGGCAATGGCGATATGGGCGTTATTCAAATCCATATTCAGCGCAAAACCGAAAAGCATAATCTGTGCTACGGGAATGCCGAAAAGAATTACCATTGAGCGGTAGTCTCTGAAAATCTGTAAAAATTCCTTTATGATAAATCCTTTCATCGGTCTTTGTTTTTGTTGATTTCCACACCCCTTGCCAGCAGTAAAAAGATATCGCTGATGTTAGAGGTTTGATATTTTTCCTTTAATTCGGCCGGTGTGCCCAGTGCAGCTATTTTCCCGTTTACCATAATGGTGATGCGGTTGCAGTATTCGGCTTCGTCCATATAGTGAGTTGTTACGAAAATGGTTTTTCCGCGTGCGGCTTCTTCGTAAATCAAATCCCAAAACTGACGTCTTGTGATAGGGTCAACGCCCGAAGTCGGCTCATCGAGGAAGATAATTTTCGGATCGTGAAGGTTGGCAACCGAGAAGGCGAGTTTTTGTTTGATACCCAGCGGAAGCTCTTTCACCTGTTTGCCTTTATAGGTTTCGAGGTTCATCCGTGCGATATATTCGGCGGTTTTTTCTTTTATGGTTTTTCGCGACAGACCGTAAATTCCGCCGTAAAACCTGATGTTTTCGCTTATGGTCATATCGTCGTAAAGGCTGAATCGCTGACTCATATAACCGATATTGCGTTTTATCATTTCTCCCTGACGGTAAACATCGAAGCCTGCAACGCTAACCTCTCCGGAGGTGGGCAGTGAAAGTCCGCAAAGGATTTTTATGGCCGTTGTTTTTCCCGCTCCGTTGGCACCGAGAAAACCGAAAACCTCACCGGCATCAACATCAAAGGAAAGATGGTCGTTGGCGGTGAAATCACCGAACTTTTTCACAAGATTCCGCACTTTTACTACTGTTTCCATTGGTTATTGTGTCATTAATTCAATAAAACAATCTTCGATACCGGGTGATATTCTTTCGATTTCGCAGTTGTTAATTCCGGCCTTTTCGAAATATTGCCGCAGGTCTTTTTCGTCGAAACCCTCTGCCGGTATCCAGTGGAAACTGTCGCCGAAACGGTTTTGCGATGATGTTCCCTCAAAAGCCGATAATAATCCCGGAAGGTGATTGCTGTTAGCGGCTTTTACCGAAAAAACGGGCTTGCCGAAATTTTCAACAATATTTTGCGGAGTGTCGGTGCTCATCACTTTTCCCTTTTGAATCAGAGCCACCCTGTCGCATAGGGCGGCTTCGTCCATATAGGGAGTGGAAACCACAATGGTAATACCTTCGTCTCTTCTTTTTTGCAGCATCTGCCAGAATTCGGCACGGGAAACCACGTCCACACCGGTGGTGGGTTCATCGAGAAAGAGCACTTCGGGACGGTGGATTAGTGCACAGGAGAGTGCCAGCTTCTGTTTCATACCGCCCGAGAGTTTTCCTGCCCTGCGGTTTTTAAAAGGCTCTATTTGTTTGTAAATATCTTCTATCAGGCTGTAGTTTTCTTCGATGGTGGTTTTGAAAATTCCGGCAAAAAACTTTAGGTTTTCGGCTACTGTAAGGTCTTGATACAGAGAGAATCTGCCGGGCATATAACCGATTTTGGTTCTAAGCTCCTTATAGTCCGCGACCACATCGCATCCTGCCACTTTTGCCGTTCCTTCATCGGGAAGCAACAATGACGTAAGTATGCGGAATATGGTGGTTTTACCGGCGCCGTCGGGTCCGATAAAGCCGAAAATCTCCCCCTTGCCGATGTTGATGTCAACCTTATGAAGGGCTTCAACATCACCGTAGTTTTTACGAATACCTTTTATTTCTACAGCATATTCCATCTACCTGAAGTTTACTTCGCCGGGCATTCCTATTTTCAGGCTGCCGTCGTTATCAACCAGAATCTTAACCGCATAAACAAGATTTACTCTTTCTTCCCTTGTCTGAATGGTTTTGGGTGTGAACTCTGCTGTGGATGAAATCCATATTATTTTACCGCTGAGTTTGCGGAGACCTCCGTTCCCGTCATCCACAAGCACAGTTGCTTTATTTCCCAATTTCACCTTAGGCAACATATTACCGTCCACATAAACTTTCAGTTTAATTTTCGACAGGTTGCCAATGGCATAAAGCGGTTTGCCGGGTGCCACAACCTCATTTTCCATTGTTAGTTTTGTTAGCACCGTGCCGTCAACCGGATTTATGACGGTGCTTTTGGCAATGGTGTAATTCAACTCGTTGAGCTGGTTTCTGACGGCTTTAATTTTGTTGCTCAGCGTTTGTCTGCCGGTGTTTACGGCATCGAGCTGTTTGCGGGCAAGCAACACTTGTCCGTCAATATCGTCCATCTGCTTTTGAGTGGCGGCTCCGGCGGTAAACATTTTATGGACACGTTTTTGGTTAACCAAAAGGTTGTCAAGATGTTGTGATGCGACAGCCATTTGAGCGTCGATGTCGGCAAAGCCCGACTGCAAAGAAGCAAGATTGGCTTGCAGCTGCTCCTTTTTGTAATGTAACTGCATTGTGTCAATCTGCCCGATTACGGTGCCGGCTTTGAGAATATCGCCTTCTTCGATATCGAATTTCAGAAGCCTGCCGGCTACCTCGGCCGATATCATCGTTTTGTCAACCTCGAAGTTGCCGTATGCATCCGACATCTCTTCCTTGCCTGAACAGGATGTCAGCAACGCTGCCGTTAATAAAATAAATGCAAATTTATTCATAATCAATGGTTTAATGTATTTATCAAAGTTTTCCTAACGCCCATAAATAATTGGTTTCGGCAATGGATAACCGGATTTTGTAAATCTCGATATCGAGTAATGCCTTTTTGTATTTCTGAAGTTCATCGATGTATCGCGATGAAGTAATGGTTCCGTTTTTCATTTGACGGGCGGAAGTTTCGGACACCCGTTTGCGTAATTCGGCAATTTCTTCCGCTTTTTTGAGCATAGACTTCTGAGTTTCTATCTCTGCTTTCAATTCAAGAAGTTTCTCGTTAAGACTTGTTTCAAAGCTTTGTTGCGAAATTTTGATTGCCTGTCCCGAAAAATCCAGAATCTTGCGTTGATTCGAATATTTATTCCAGTTCCACAGACTCCAGCTGAGGCCTGCTCCCACGATGGCATAGGTTGTAAAATCATTGGATAGGTAGTTGAATCCCGGGCGTCCGTAACCCAGAGTCGAAAAGGCAAAGGCTTTGGGCCTCGATTGGGCTTTGGTAAGACTCTTCATCGCTTCCAGCTTTTGAATGTTGAGACTCATTAGCTCGTATTCGGGACGCTGTTGCGATGCCGAAGGGTCGATAGTCTGTTGCGGAAGTTCGAAAGTTGTGTTTCCGCCGGTTTTTATTCCCGTGTAAAGAGACAGACGTTTTAAAAGATACTGTTTGCGGATTTGAAAACCTGTTATTTTCTGTTCGATGCTGAGCATTTCGGCACGAATAACATCGGCCGACGACGGCAGAATAACACCGTTTTCAATCATCGTTTCCATTTCGCCGAGCTTCGACTGCAAAGTGTTGTGGTAGGTTCGGCTTACCTTTTCAAGCTCATCGTCGAGTAATATTCCGTAATAAATCCGCACGACTTCCGCTTTAACCTTATTCAGCTCAACCTCGGTTTGTTTGTTGTTTATTTGGTTATCGATATTTGCCAGGCTTTTTTGAGCTTTGGTAAGACCTCCCTTATACAGAGCCTGATTGATTTCAAGCTGGATTTTGTATTGGTCTTTGCTGATTTCCGGAATATCCATACCGGGAATTGTCAGCGGAAGTTCTATCACTTCGTTCTGATAGGTTGCGCGGCCGGTCAGGTCTATTTGGGGAAGATTGGAATTCCGAATCGTTAACAATTCGGTTTCCGTTTTCATTGCATAAACATCCTGTTGCCGGCTCAGCGGATAATTGACCATTGCCGAGTCGATGCACGTTTGAAGAGTGAGGGCCTGAGACCTGACGCTTGGAATCAGAACCAACAAAAATGCAAGGGTAAGTATAGTGTGTTTCATAGCTTTATGGAGTTTATTACAAAATCTGCAACCTGTTGTTTTCTTTCCTTCAGAAAATTACCGTAAGCTTTTTTATCACCGTCGAATAGAATTTGTGTGCCGATGGGAGATGCTGCGACCGGAAAAA
>Ga0256913_10001497_pt1 | contig 12027 bp, 10 predicted proteins | sample Axial_MatmetaG_FD_185970 | JGI IMG/M metagenome (GOLD analysis project Ga0256913, IMG submission 185970) | Deep-sea worm associated microbial mat communities from Axial Seamount, Juan de Fuca Ridge, Pacific Ocean - Axial_Mat | ecosystem: Environmental > Aquatic > Marine > Oceanic > Microbial...
CTTTTCCCCGAGATAAAGTCAAGCATCACCTGCTCCAGCTCTCGTTCTCCCAGCTGGCCGTGACCGACCGATATCGTTGCTTCGGGAACCAGCTGGCGCAGCTGCTCGGCCATGGCATCAATCGTCTGAACCCGGTTGTGAACAAAATAAACCTGTCCGCCGCGCCGCAGCTCACGCAGAATCGCCTGTCGGACCAGTTCATCATCAAAGCGGCTGACATACGTGCGGATGGCAAGGCGATCGACAGGAGCCGTCTCTATCACCGAAAGATCCCGCATCCCCGTCAGACTCATATGCAGTGTCCGCGGAATCGGTGTCGCCGTCAGAGTAAGAATATCAACTTCGGCACGAAGCTGTTTGAGTTTCTCCTTGTGGCTGACTCCGAAACGCTGTTCCTCATCGACAACCAGCAGGCCCAGATCTTTAAACCGGACATCGCGCTGAAGCAATCGATGGGTACCGATAACAATATCGACTGTCCCGGCGGCCGCAGCCTCAAGTGTTTTTTTGTTTTCGGGGGTTGAACGAAACCGGGAAATCATTCCAACCCGGATGGGAAACGCATCAAGACGTTGCCGAAAGCTCTCCCAGTGCTGGTTTGCCAGCACCGTCGTCGGAACCAGCACCGCCACCTGCTTGCCGTCGAGAACCGCTTTAACAGCAGCACGCAGAGCAACCTCGGTCTTGCCGTAACCGACATCCCCGCAGACCAGGCGGTCCATCGGTTTGGTCGATTGCATATCGGTCAGAACATCATCAATCGCCTGCAGCTGGTCAGCCGTCTCCTCGTGGGGAAAAGTCGCCTCAAACTCGCGAAACAACTGATCGGGCGGAGAGTAGGCAAATCCCTGCCGCAATTCCCGTTTGGCGTAGAGTTCCAGCAGTTGCCGTGCCAGCTCCTCAACGGCGGCCCGTGCCTTCAGGCGGGCTTTCTCCCACCCCTGTCCCCCCATTTTATCGAGCTTCGGAACGTATCCCTCACCGCCAACATATTTCTGGACTTTCTCTATTCGCTCAATCGGCAGATAAAGTTTGTCGTTTCCGGCGTACTCAAGATTTAAAAAATCGCCTTCCAGAGCCCCCGTCCGCAAATGGGTCAGCCCCAGATAACGACCGATACCATGGTCGGTATGGACGATGTAGTCACCGTTCTTCAGCTCTGCCAGACTGGTCATCAACTGCCGGGCACGCTGTGCTCCCGATTTCTTACGCCGGTGGCTGCGGCGACCAAAAATCTCCTCTTCACTGATGATGTTGAGTTTTTCATCACAAAGATAAAACCCGCGATTCAACTCGCCGAGCACCAATCTTGGCGACCCGGCAGTGAGCCCGGATAACCTTACCGCTGTATCAACGTCCAAATCTATCCGGTGGGCCGCCAGCAGTTCCCGTAACCTTTCGGCCTGAGCCTGCTGATGGCAGACCAGCAGTGTTTTCTCTTTGCAGGTTTCTTCCAGGCGTTTTAACAGTGGTTCAAGCCCGTCGTGATCGGCATCGGGCTGCGCTCTCAGCTGACCATTTCCCAGACAGTTAAAATGGAAATAGTGGCGCTCTTCATCAAACTGGATAACTTGCAGCCGCGATATCTCGATCCGACTACGCTGGTGCAGCAGAGAAAGTTCATCGGGCTCAAGAAAAAGGTCGTGGCGGGCAGCGTGAGGCTCCGCCTGATTGATCATTCGCTCCTCACCATCACGGATATCACGATAAAAAGCATCGACTTCCTGCTCAATGGCGGGCGGGTCAACCAGAACAAGTCGAAAATCATCAAAATATTGATCAACCGGATCGAGTTGTGGATAGTTGAATGGCAGCAGGAATGCCCGTCCCGGGGACATAATCCCCTCCCGCAGCTCGGTCATGATCGCTTCCCTCTCGGTCCGTGGAATCGCAAGCTCATCGCAGCGCTGTTTCAGTTTCTGCCCAAGGGTTTCGAGAAACGAACCATGTAAAATCATCTCCCGGGAAGGGATTAACCGGAGAGAGGCAAGACTGTCCTTGTCTGATCTTTGAGTCAACGGATCAAAACGGCGCATTTTTTCGATAAAATCACCGTAAAAATCGAGCCGCACCGGACGCGCGGCATCTGCCGGGAAGAGATCAATGATATCTCCCCTGACAGAGAAACTGCCCCGCTCCTCGACCAATGGAACCGGCTGATAACCAAGTTGCGTTAAAGAGTCGAGCAGCTCCTGCCGCTTATACTCCTCATCAACCACCAGTTCGAGTGAAACACGATCAAGAATCTGACGGGGGATCACTTTCTGCATCAATGCCCGAACGGAGACAACCAGGATGTTGACACGGCCCTGGCTGAGAGCTGCCAGCGTCGCCACCCGGGTCGCTTCTAGTTCAGGATGGGGAGAAAGGGGGTCGTAGGGATTCAATTCCCAATGTGGCAGCAGGGCAACCCTGTCCGGTTTGGAAGAAAAAAATTGTAATTCTGTCACCAGCTGCCGGCTTGCCTCGAGATCGGCACAGAGGATGACCATCAGCTCCGGACAGGCCTCTTCCAACCGGCTTAAAACATAGGCGTCAGCCGAACCATACAGCCCCAGAATCTCAATCGTCTCCTGACTGTTTGAGACTCCGTCAATCAGGCTGTGTACGGTGGCATTACGGACGTGCTGTGTATTTTGTTCCATAGCTATGTTTTGCCCTATCCCCATCATCCTGGCGTTTGTTGGCACCGGGGACATCAGTTTCACACCATTTTTCTTTTGCCGGAAAACTGCTCCCTTTATAAAAAATGGCTGATCAGGTGATCATAAATAAGCCAACCGGAAAGGTTCAACCGATAACACCCCGTCGGATCATCGATCTCCAGATATGGCTCTGTTTTCTTTAAGGCTTTGGCAAATGTCTCGGTAAAAGACCGATTGAACTTTTTCCTGAAACGGTTCGGGTCAAGACCTGCTTTTGTCCGCAGTGCAAGGTAGGCCGTTTCACTCATTGCTCCAGCGTGGTTGTACTGTTCGAGCAGCTCCAGGGGATCTCTTCCGCCCTGCAACTCCGACCGGTAGCCCTCTATATCGGCAGGAACATGCCAACGTTCTCCCCAACCACTCTCGTTAAAACTGTGTGCTCCCGCTCCCAGCCCCAGTGACGTTTTACGCCGCCAGTAGTTTTGATTATGAACACACTCCCTCCCGGGTCGAGCAAAATTGGAAATCTCGTAGTGATCAAACCCTGAGTTCTCCAGAATATCGTGAATCAACTCATACTGTTCCACGTAAAGATCCTCTTCGCACGCGGAGAGTGTCCCTTCGTGCAGTCGGCGATAAAAATCGGTACCCTCCTCAAACGAAAGTCCATAGAGAGAAATGTGTTCGGGACAAAATTCCAGCAAACCTGTTACTTCTTTTTCCAAAGCGGCACTGCTCTGGTCAGGCAGCCCGAACATCAGATCCAGGCTGATGTTATCAAATCCGGCTGTGCGGGCAGACTCGATACTCAGAGCAGCCTCTTCAGCGGTATGAATCCGCCCAAGGGTACGCAGATTCCGGTGACTCAGTGATTGAACTCCAAATGAGAGGCGATTGACCCCGGCACGTCGGTAACGTTCAAACAGCCCGGTCGTGACTGTTCCGGGATTTGCTTCAAGGGTTATCTCGACACAATCATCGAGGGAAAAGAGCGCTGCAATTTTTAAAAGAATTTTCTCTAATTGATCGCCTGTCAATAATGATGGTGTCCCCCCCCCGAAGAAGATCGTTTTGAGAGGGGAGATGTGATCGGGGTTGTTTTCATGGAAAAGAGACAGGTGAATTAACAGCAGTTCGACATACTCGGCGATATCCCGCCGGGAACCTTGCCGAGAAAAAAAATCGCAGTAAGGACATTTTTGCTGGCAGAATGGAATATGTAAATAGAGTGAACTCATGCAGGGTTCATTGGAAAGGATTCAACGGCGATAGATCTCTCCCTGCTAATTCTGCGACGCTGAAGACTTCTTTATTTTCTCTTCAAACTCGGCAACCATCTGCTGATACTTCTCGGTATCTCCGGTAGCACACACTGCTGTCATAGCGATCGCCTGATCACACGACTCAACAGTACAGGTATCAGAGGCGCCACAAAGGCAATCCATATCTATCAGATTGGTGGTCGTCCCACCGCTGCAACTCCCGGAGGGACCTTTACGCCCAAAAATAATTCCGATCGAAAGCCCGGTAAAGGCGAGAAGAAAGATAACCAATGCAGGAATAAGAAGTTCCATCACTGAACCTCCTTTACGGTGAGGTAAGGTGTAAATGCCGTGCTGTGCTTCGCTATGAAACTGTCATTCTGCTTCACCAGCATAAAAATTGCAAGTTGATGCCTTTCTGCAAAGGCCATCCCTCTATCAGGGCCCATGACCATGAGCGCCGTTGCCAGTGCATCGGCACGCATACACGACTGTTCAATCACCGTCACCGACGCCAGGCGGTGTTTGATGGGGTACCCTGTCGTTGGGTCAATGGTGTGGGAGTAGCGGACACCATTTCGCTCAAAATAATTACGATAGTCTCCCGAGGTCGCCATCGCAACATCCTCAAGATAAAGGCGCTTGCGTACACTGTGCTGATCAGCAACCGGGCTTTCGATCCCGATTACCCAGCATTTATGGTTCTGCTTGAAACCATGGGTTATAATTTCCCCGCCGATTTCCACGAGAAAGTTGGGCTGCTGTTCTTCAAGCAGCAGTTTCGCGACAGCATCAACAGCATAGCCTTTGGCGATGGCAGAAAGGTCAATCGTCACATTCGGGTCACTCTTCTTTATCGCAGGGGGATTTTTGCGCAATTCAACCTTTGCGTAACCAACATCGGCCAGTAAATGGGTGATCTTGTCGGCCGGAGGGATATCATCGAGATTGACCGTCGGACCGAATCCCCACAGGTTGACCAGTTTTCCGACCGTAATATCAAATGCTCCCCGGCTGAGTTGGCTTATTGCAGCTGCCGACGCTAAAACGCTCAGGGTTTCTTCATTCACATTCTGCCAGTCTGTCGTGATCGTGCGGTTGAACCGCGAGACATCCGAATCCTCTTTATAGGTCGACATTTCTGCATCGATTTCGGTCAGTCGCGCATCAATTTTCTGTTTGAGAGTTGCTGAATCGATGTTCTGTCCTGTCACAGGGACAAGCTTGATGTGGTAGCTGGTCCCCATGGTTGTTCCCGAAATAGCAACAGGCTGCGGACTTGCTCCCCCCTGACGGTTCAGATAGACGACCGTTCCTGCAAGTCCCACGACAATGACCAGAATAATCAGTTTCTTCATGATTGTTCCAAAAAAAAGCCGCATCATTTCGATGCGGCTCTATGAATCCCGATTACGGGGAAATTTACATTTCGCTGATTTCCAGAGCAACCCGTGCCAATTTATGTTTCTGCTGCTGCTCCATCTGCAGCAAACTTTCGAAAATTTCACGGATCTCAGGGCTGGTTGCTGTCTCAGCCATCCCCTTGTAGGAAGCAATCAGACACTTGTCTATTTCGAAACCGATCTTCATCACCTGCTCCACTGTCATATCAACAGGATAGTGGCTGACATCGAACGGTTCGAGGAGACAATGATCCTGGGCATACTGATACCACGCATCCAGCGCCTTGGATTTGACCTCGTCGGTGTAGTCGCCCAGCGCACGATTCAGGTGCGCTTCATGACGAACCAGATAGTCAAGCAGCATTTTAACCCGGGCACCTTCTGCTTTGTCACTCAGCTGCTGGTAAAATTCACTGGCTCGCTGGTGAAACGCCTGGGCGGCATCAATGATCTCTCTTGCTTGTCCGTATGGCATTTGGCACCTCCTTTTTGACTGTCACTCTGCCAGTCAACTACCCACCAAAATCATCGAACATGATATTTTCACGCTCCACACCCTGCTCAAGCAGCATGTTGGTGACTGCATTCGCCATCAGTGGCGGACCACACATGTAGTATTCGCAGTCTTCAGGCGCTTCGTGATCCTTGATGTACTCATCATAGAGAACCTGGTGGATAAATCCTGTCAGACCAGTCCAGTTATCCTCAGGCAGCGGATCCGAAAGAGCGATGTGCCAGCTGAAGTTCTCGTACTTCTCCTGAAGTGCGTTGAATTCTTCGACATAAAACATCTCTTTCAAACTCCGTGCTCCATACCAGTATGTCATCTTTCTGGTAGAATTCAAGCGCAGCAGCTGATCGAGGATGTGAGAACGCATCGGAGCCATACCGGCACCACCACCGACGAAGACCATTTCGTTATCGGTATCACGGGCAAAGAACTCACCGTAAGGACCAGAGATGGTCACCTTATCACCCGGCTTCAGGTTGAAGATAAACGAGGACATTTGTCCCGGAGGTGCATCGGGAGCATTCGGTGGTGGAGGACAACACCGAACGTTCAGCATGATGATCCCTTTTTCCAAAGGATAGCTGGCCATGGAGTAGGCACGCATAATCGGCTCTTTAACCACCGACTTGTAGCGCCACAGATCGAATTTATCCCAGTCAGCACGGTACTCTTCTTCAATATCAAAATCGGAGTACGACAGCTCATGTGGCGGTGCTTCAATCTGAATATAACCGCCGGCGCGGAAATCGCAATCCTCCCCTTCGGGAAGCTCGACGACCAGCTCTTTGATGAAAGTCGCCTTGCCGTCGTTCGATTTGACAACACACTCCCATTTCTTGATATCGAAGATTTCAGCCGGGATTCCCAGCTTCATATCCTGTTTGACACCAACCTGACAACCAAGACGATACCCTTCACGGGCCTTCTTCTTGTTGATAAAACCGGTCTCGGTGGGGAGGATATCGCCACCACCGTCAAAAACCTGTACCTGACACTGGCCGCAGCTACCGCCACCACCACACGCTGACGGGATAAAAATTCCCTGATCAGCAAGAGCGCCCAGCAACTTTCCACCCGGCTTGGTGACGATCGTCTTGTCCGGATCATCGTTGATGTAGAAGTTAATGTCACCACTGGGAACCAGGCTCTTACGTGCCACCAGAATGATGGCAACCAGAACCAGAATGACCCCGGTAAACATGACGCTACCGGCTATTACGAGTGAGTAGTTCATACTATCATCCAATCCTTATTGATTCGAGTGGAACAATTAAAACTGCAATCCGGAAAATGCTTTGAACGACATGGCGACCAACCCGACAATGATGAAAGTCACCCCGACACCACGCAACCCCTTGGGAACATCACTGTACGACAGTTTTTCCCGAATACCGGCCAGAAGAGTAATAGCGAGGGCAAAACCAACCCCGACACCAATCCCGTACACGGTACTTTCACCAAAGTTGTAATCACGCTCAACCATAAACAGTGAACCACCGAGGATGGCACAGTTAACGGTAATCAGTGGCAGGAAGATTCCCAAAGCGTTGTATAGAGCAGGGACATATTTATCAAGAGCCATCTCAAGAATTTGCACGATGGCAGCAATAACGGCGATGTAACAGATCAAACCAAGAAAGCCCAGATCTAAATTTGGATAACCGGCCCATGCAAGAGCACCTTTTTTGAGCAAAAAGATATAAAGTAAATTATTCACCGGTGTTGTAATAAAAGACACCACTGTAACAGCAACGCCCAACATCATTGCTGTTTTGACCTTTTTCGATACAGCAATAAAGGTACACATACCGAGAAAAAAGGTCAGGGCAATATTGTCAATAAAGACCGAATCAAAAAACAGTGTAAGATAATGAGACATGGCGGCTCTTCCTATTCTTGAAGTTCAGGCTTCCAGGTACGCAATCCCCAAATAATGAAACCAATCAGGAAGAAAGCACTGGGGGCCAATAGCATCAGACCGTTAGTGACATACCAACCGCCATTACTGACGGAATTGAGGACAGTAAAACCAAAGAGTTTTCCAGAACCAAACAATTCCCGAACAGAACCAACCATCAGTAAAATCATCAGATAACCCAATCCATTACCGATACCATCGAGAAAACTGACCCCAACCGGATTCTTCATCGCATAGGCCTCTGCTCTACCCATAACGATACAGTTAGTAATGATCAAACCGACATACACCGACAGTGCTTTACTCATCTCGTAGGCATAGGCCTTCAACATCTGGTCGATGATGATAACCAGCGTTGCAATAATGGTCATTTGGACAATGATCCGGATACTGGTCGGAATATGTTTTCGAATTGCACTAATTCCACCGCTCGAGAAACCAGTAACAAGCGTTACAGCGACCCCCATTGTTAGTGCTGTCGACAATTTATTCGTAACGGCTAAGGACGAACATATTCCAAGGATTTGCAATGCAATTGGATTATTATTAAATAATGGATCCAGCAGTGCCTCTTTTGCTTTTGCCATGGTTAACCTCTCTTCGCTTTGAGATTGGCGAGAAACTTGCCATATCCGTGTTCACCAAACCAGTAACGGACGATCTGCTTAACATGTCCGCTGGTGACTGACGCCCCTGCCAAACCATCGATCGTACTATTTGCATCGGCAGCATCTGGATTATACTTGCCATTCTTAACAACTTTGATTGCCAGCTTTCCAGAATTGTCATAAATCTGCTTACCCGGCCACTGCGCTTTCCAACGAGGATTGTCAACTTCAGCACCTAACCCAGGTGTTTCTGAATGCTCATAGAAAGTGAAGCCCTTGACAGTTGTGCCATCTTTTTTCAAAGCAATATAACCGTGCATCTGCCCCCACATCCCGGCACCCCAGATGGGCAGGATCATGTCACCATCCTTGGTCACGTAGATTGCGGCATATTTCGCCCGACTGCCCATCCCGGCAATATCAAACTCGGAGGGAATCTTCACCTTCATCTCGGGATTTTCGAGAGCAGCCCGCTGATCGTAAGTCTCCGGATCAACCGCATCGGTAAACTCTCCGGCATCCAGATCGACAATCTTCAGTTCCATATTATCGAGGAACAATTTGTCGATGTCGGCACCGGCATCGATCTGATCCTGATAACCGTCGGCTGCCAGAACGTTTTTACGGATTTCCAGTTGTTTGTTGTAGGCCTCACGGTCAATCCGCACAAGTGCTGCCAGACAGACCAGCACCGAACAAACGACACAGAGCAGGAAGGCAACCAGGAATGTTTTTAAAATAGAATCGTTAGACATGGCGCATCTTCCTTTTCTTGATGTGTGCATTCACCACCAGCCGGTCGACGAGTGGGGAGAAAACACTGCCAAACAGAATGATCATTCCGACACTTTCCGGCATCATCGGATTGAAGACGCGGACCGTAACAATCATCAAACCGATCAGAATACCGCTGATCCATTGCCCCTTGACTGTCATTGCGGCGGCCGAATGATCTGTCGCCAGGAAGACAACACCAAAAGCCAGCCCACCAAGAACCAGATGCCATGCCGGTCCCATAGCCTCAGGATTGAACATGGTCAGGAGTGATGAGAGGGCTACGACACCGATCAGGATCGAGACGATAACCCGCCACGATGCAATCCCGGTGATCAGCAGGATAGCAGCACCAAACAGGCAGGCAAGCGCTGAGGTTTCACCCATCGTCCCGGGAATCGTCCCAAGGAACGCCGACTGCCAGGTAATTCCCTGTGCTGCCAGACTCGAAACACCATCACCCAGAGCCATCATCAACGGAGTTGCACCGGTATAACCGTCAACCGCCGTCCAGACCGCATCACCAGCAACCGACTGGGGATAGGCCATATACATGAAAACCCATGAAACCAGCGCCGGTGGGAGGAAGTTCATCCCCGTGCCACCGAAAATCTCGCGACCGATAACGACACCAAAGGACGCTGCAATCGCAACCTGCCACCAGGGAGCCGTCGGTGGCATCAACAGGACAATCAGAACCGATGTCACCAGAAAGCCGGAACCGATCGCCTTGTCACGCATCGAAGCAAACAACGCCATCCAGAATGCCTGGGTGATCATCGTAACAATCAGCAGCGGCAGGAACATTCCCAGCCCCTTCAGCATATTGGCACTCAAAGACGTGTAATCGCTCATATTCGGCAGGGCATCGATCTGCCCGGCTGCCAGCATCTGATTGAGGGTCAGGTTTGCCTGATAGCCGCTGTTCCACAGCGCCATCAGAATACAGGGAAGTAACGCCAGCAGAATAATACTCATCACCCGCTTATGATTTATGCTGTCACGCACATGGGTGGAACCTGTCGTTACATCAGCGGGAGAGTAGAGAGACTTATCTACCGCTTCGGACAATACATCGAGTAATTTCACAGCCGTTATCCTTCTTTCTCAATGATGGTGAGAGCGTCACGCAACATGATGCCGTAATCGTTCTTGCCGGCACATACATAATTACACAACGCCAGATCCTCTTCGGCCAACTCCATACAACCGAGATCCTGAGCCTGATCTGTGTCACCGGCAGCCAGGCTGCGGAGCAGATAATTCGGCAGGACATCGAGTGGCATGACTTTCTCAAACGACCCAATCGCCAGCAGATTTCCCCTGGTTCCATACTGGCTGGTATTCATCGGTTCGGATGGACCGCCGGTAAATGCCGACAGAAAAACCCGCTTGACCGAATACCTGTCACCGCCGGCAGTCATCGACGCGATAAATTCACGATCGCGCTTCTCAGGGATCACCGAAACCTGCAGGTGGTAACGGCCAAGGAAAGCCAATGGGCCGACAGCAATCGCACCGTGCAGAACCGAACCCGAAATGACGCGATAATCGCCCGACTCAAGCTCATCGGCCAGTAACTCGTCAAGAGAGGCTCCGATACGGGTCCTCACCAGACGCGGCTTTTTGACCCCGGGGCCGGCGATGGCAATCACCCGCTCAACCGGCAGCTGACCGGTCGTGAACAACTGACCAAAAGCAATCACATCCTGATAATTGATTGACCAGACCGTCTTGTTCTCATCAACGGGGTCGAGGAAGTGGATGTGAGTTCCCGGCAGACCGGCCGGATGGGGACCGTCAAACTCTTCACTGGTGGTCCCTGCAACCTTGGGGATATTGGCACCCGGCTTCTGACAGACAAAAACCTTTCCATCGGTCAGCCGTGCCACCAGCTTCAGTCCGTTGGTAAAAGCCTCCTCATTCTCTTTAATAATCAATTCGGCATTTGCTGCGAGAGGATTGGTATCCATGGCAGTGACGAAAATTGAATGGGGAGTACTGTCAATGGCCGGAACTTTGCTGAATGGCCGGGTTGAAAATGTTGTCCAGAGACCCGACTCGACCAGATTGGCAACAACCTTGTCACGATCCAGCTTATCGAGTTCAGCAGCAGAATAAGAATCAAACGTCACGGCATCATCACCATTCAACTTGATGACAACCGACTGTAACGCCCGACGCTGTCCGCGGTTGATCTCAACAACCTCACCACATCCGGGGGCGGTGTATTTGACCCCGTCAGTTTTCTTGTCCATGAAAATCTGCTGACCAAGCTTCACCTGATCGCCAACCTTCACAGACATGCTTGGTTTCATGCCGACATAATCTGGACCAAGTATCGCAACAGTTTTGACTGCTGCACCGGGAGAGATTACCTGTTCCGGACTGCCGGTAATCGGCAAATCCAGACCCTTACTGATTTTGATCATGTTAATGCACCTTCTAAAAAGGGTTGTGTACCACTCGTACGCATCAACTCTGCCTGCCACCCAGTTTCATTCCCATACAGCAAACAGCGTTACATTTGAACCATTTTCCCGTTATTTATGTGAAAACAAAAAACCTGAATAGTAATAATTACCCGTGCTGCCGGTAACTGTTTACACATCAGTCAAATGAGCCTAAAATATGGCTCAAAAATCCTGCTTTCGCCCTGCAAATGTGCTATTTGATAAAAAAAATCGTACACAGTATACACAGCCGTCGGGGAAAAACAATAAAAAATCTGATATTCCTGCCTCTTTTTACGGTTCATTACCGTGAAAGAGTACAGGTCGTGATGAGTTTTTATCAACCGCCGAAATTAGAACGCTAATTCACTCAGATAGGGGTTTGAGAAGAAAAATGAAACAACTGACATGTGCATCGATTCAGTTCAATATCTCATTGGGTGACATCGATAC
>Ga0256913_10001498_pt1 | contig 12026 bp, 7 predicted proteins | sample Axial_MatmetaG_FD_185970 | JGI IMG/M metagenome (GOLD analysis project Ga0256913, IMG submission 185970) | Deep-sea worm associated microbial mat communities from Axial Seamount, Juan de Fuca Ridge, Pacific Ocean - Axial_Mat | ecosystem: Environmental > Aquatic > Marine > Oceanic > Microbial...
GGAGTGTTCCATCATGGTTAAAAAATCGGCCAGAATTTGTGTGGGGTGAAACTCATCGGTAAGTCCGTTCCAAACCGGAACGCCGGCAAACTCAGCCAGTTCTTCAACAATGGTTTGCCCGAAACCGCGATATTCAATTCCGTCATACATACGCCCCAAAACACGGGCTGTATCTTTCATCGACTCTTTTTTGCCGATTTGCGAACCGGATGGTCCCAAATAGGTAACGTTGGCTCCCTGATCGTGGGCGGCTACCTCAAACGCACAACGGGTGCGGGTTGACGATTTTTCAAAAATCAACGCAATGTTCTTATTTTTTAAACGCTGCTGCTCGGTTCCGGCATATTTTGCCTTCTTTAAATCAGCCGATAAATCCAATAAATATTTAATTTCTTTAGGGGTAAAGTCAAGCAACTTTACAAAATTTCTGTTTCTGAGGTTGAATGCCATAATTTCAATTATTATAAAAGGTTAATAATTAGATGTTTTTATCTATCCGTTTGGAGGCAGCAAAAGTAATTATTTTAACCAAATCATTAATGTTAAAAAAACAACAATATTATTATCTCTTTACAATTTATTGTTAGTTTAGCACCTGTTAAATAAAAAACAACCAACCGTTAATCTTATTGTCTGTTTTAGTAAATAAATATCCCGTTAACATGAAAAAATCAATGCTCTCTTTTTGGCTCGTTGCCATTGCTCTTTTCATTGGCTCGCCAATCTTTGCTCAATCCGATTCGTTTGATTTAAAAGCCGCCATTCCTTTTGATTCAAAAGTTATCAAAGGAAAACTGGACAATGGCCTGACCTACTATATCAGGCAAAACGAAAAACCTAAAAATATTGTGGAATTACGACTGGTGGTGAATGCCGGTTCGATTTTGGAAGATGATGACCAGCAGGGACTGGCACATTTTACCGAGCATATGTGTTTTAACGGAACCAAACATTTTGAAAAGAACGATCTGGTTAGTTATCTGCAAAGCATTGGTGTTGAATTTGGTAACGACCTGAATGCCTATACGGGTTTCGACCAGACCGTTTATATGATTCCGGTTCCCGGCGATAATGAAGCTGTGCTGGACAGCGGACTACTTGTGATTCGCGATTGGGCGGGAGATGTTACCTTTGATGGCGAAGAGATTGATAAGGAGAGAGGGGTTATTTTGGAGGAGCTGCGACTTGGTCGCGGCGCACAGCAACGCATGCGGGATAAATATTTTCCCATGCTTTTTAAGGGCTCGAAATATGCCGAACGCCTTCCCATCGGGAAAAAAGAGCTGCTCGAAACTTTTAAGTACGAAACATTGCGCCGGTTTTATCACGAATGGTATCGTCCCGATTTAATGGCTGTTATTGTCGTTGGCGATATGAACCCCGACATCATGCTGAAAAAAATCGAAAAGCTTTTCGGCGATTTAAAAGCACCCGAAAAATATCGTGAAAGAAAAGATTTTCCTGTTCCCGACCATCAGGAAACTTATGTAAAAGTGGTTAGCGACAAAGAAGCACCTTACACCGTTGTACAGATAATGTATTTGGATGATGTTAAAAAAACCGTAACATGGAATGACTATAAACGGGCAATTACCGAAAATATGTTCAGCGGTATGATGAACAAAAGACTCTCGGAACTTACCAAAGAGGCCGACCCACCCTTTATGTACGCCTATTCGGGTTATGGTGGTTTGGTAAGGACAAAAAACGCTTACATGTCCATAGGCATTGTGGGAGCCAGCGGTGTTGACAAAGCGCTAAAAGCGCTTATTACCGAAAACCAGCGGGTTAAAAAATACGGTTTTACACAAACCGAACTGGATCGTTACAAATCGGAATATCTTAAAAGGCTCGAAAAACAATTTAATGAACAGGGAAAAACCGAATCGAAAAGATATGTTGGTGAGTACATCAATAATTTCCTTGAGGCCGAACCTTCTCCGGGCATCAAAGCCGAATATGAATTTGCCAAAGAGATACTTCCCCAAATAACCATTGAGGATGTTAACAGCCTGGCAACCGGATGGATAAAAGATTATAACCGCATGGTAGTGGTTGCCGCTCCCGAAAAAGAAGGCGTGGTTTTACCCACCGAAGAAGAGGTGCTGTCATGGCTTAACAATGTGGAAAAACAAGAGGTTAAACCTTATGTTGACCAGGTTAGCAATCGCCCTTTGATGGAAAACATTCCGCCGGCAGCCAAAATAGTTTCAAAAAAAGTGTTTGAAAAAACCGGAATTACCGAATATACTTTCGAAAACGGACTTAAAGTTGTGGTTAAGCCTACCCAATTTAAAAATGATGAAGTTCTGTTTTCCGCGTCGGCTAAAGGGGGTACCTCCATATTTAACGATAATGAATTTCGTTCGGCCGGTTATGCCGATGACCTGGTTACCGAAAGCGGAGTGAATAAATTTACCAAAATAGAACTGGAAAAGCTGCTGGCAGACAAAAACGTGCGGGTAAGTCCCAGTATCTCAACAATCTCACAGGGATTTTACGGGAACTCAACACCCGAAGATTTTGAAACGGCGCTTCAGTTGATCAACCTCTATTTTACCGCTCCCAACTTCAGCCAAAAGTCATTCCGGTCGGTTATCAACAAGCAAAAAATGATTATGGCAAGCCTGATGGAAGACCCCGTTACCTATTATCGCGATCAGGTGAAAAGAATACTCTCAAACAACCATCCGCGCGGAAATTACATGCCAACCGTTGAGGAGTTAGACAACCTGAACTTTACCATCGCAAAAAAAGCCTACAAAAAACTCTTTGACAATCCGGGCGATTTCACCTTCTTTTTTACAGGAAACCTCAATATGGACACCGTGTTGCCCCTGCTGCAAAAATATCTCGGCTCCATACCGGCTGCCGACGACAGCAAACAGTTTGTCGACCTCGGTATCCGTCCTCCGTCGGGGCCCGTTAAAAAAACGATTTATAAAGGGCAGGATGCAAAGAGCAGGGTAAACATCTATTTTAGAGGTGCAACAAAGTTTAATCCCGAAGAGAATTACCTTATCGCTTCACTGGGCGAAGTATTAACCATAAAACTGATTGAAAATTTAAGGGAAAAGAAAAGCGGCGTTTACGGCGTGGGAGCCTATGGCTATGAATCCAAATATCCTTACGGGAAGTTCGGCTTTACCGTCAGCTTTCCCTGCGGGCCTGAAAATGTTGATGAACTTACCAAAGCCGCCAATGCAGAGATAGAAAAAATTAAAAAAGAGGGACCCGCGGAAAAAGATGTTGAAAAGGTTAAGAAAACGCAACTTGTTAATAACAAAACAAATCTTGAAACCAACCGTTACTGGCTCAATTCAATGAGTGATGCCTGGTGGACTGGCGAAAATCCCGATGAGATTCTTAAAAAAGAGGAAACCATTAATAATCTCAATAAAAAAGCACTTAAAAAAGTTGCCAACAAATATTTGAAAGACAAATATCGTATTGAGATTGTTTTGATGCCGGAAAAAAAATAACAGGCTTTTTTTTAACGGACTGACATAAATCCTCTTTTAACAGACTGCCCTGATACCGTGGCAAAGCCATCGTTTTGCAAAACGGTTAATTTCCTGCGTTAACCATCAACGGGTATTGTATTATGGGTTTTTTCCTGCCGGTTGTAAATTCCGGACTCCGGATTATTTACTATTTTTGTTAAAAAATATCAGCATAAAAATGGGTAAGGAAACACAGCAACAGGCAAAAGATTTTAAAATTGACATTGAAAAGGTAATTGCCGATAAAAGTCCCGCCTTAAAAAAATCGTTACCCGGTTTTGTTATAAATTACATAAAAAAGATAGCTCATCAGGATGAGGTAAATTACTTTATCAACACCTATTACGATAAAGAGGGTGTCGATTTTATTAAGGCTCTTCTGGGGGAGATGAACACCACCGTAAAAACGGTCAACCTCGAAAAAAACATTCCCGAAAAAGACAATGTAATTGTTACCTCCAACCATCCGCTGGGCGGGCTTGACGGGCTTGCCCTTATGCTGGCCGTAGGCAGGGTGCGGCAGGATATACAGTTTCCGGTAAACGATATTCTTACCTATATTCCCAACCTGCAGGTGCTGTTTATTCCCGTTAACAAGCACGGCAGCAATGCCGAAAACATTAAACTGTTTAATCAAACCTTCGAAAAGCAAAACATCATCTGTTACTTCCCTGCCGGACTGGTGTCGCGCAAACAAAAGGGAAAAATTCTTGACCTTGAATGGAAAAAAACCATAATAAGCAAAGCCCGGCGGTATAAGCGCGATATTATCCCCACGCACATCAACGGCAGCAATTCAAAGTTTTTTTACAATCTGGCCCTCTACCGCAAAAAGCTGGGAATCAAAGCCAACATCGAGATGTTTTATCTTTCAAACGAATTTTTTAAGCAGCGCAACAAAACCCTGAACATAACCTTTGGAAAAAGAATACCCTATACCGTTTTCGATAAGCGATATCGCGATAATGTTTGGGCCGAATTATTAAAACAGCATGTTTACAAACTGAAAGACAATCCGGATGCTGAATTTGAATACTAACAATCGGGCAGATGGTGTTCCGGCTCACCGGATTGATAAATTGTTTGGTTAACGATTCTTAAAAAATATAACTTCCTGTATTTGTTATTATCTTTGCATTAAATTAAGCAATGCATCAAAGTATGAAAATGGAAACCGTTATACCGCCCGTTGATAAGGAATTGTTAACAAGTGAACTTACCGAAGAAAAATTTCTTCGCGAAACCAACAACGGCAGTAACGAAATTTATGTAATAACCAACGAAGATTCGCCGCATGTAATGCGTGAAATAGGAAGACTGCGTGAAGTAACTTTCAGAGATGCCGGCGGTGGTACGGGCAAACCCATTGATGTGGACGAGTACGATATGGGGCCGCACGGATTTAAACAGATGATTGTTTGGGACCCGGTGGAAAAGGAGATTGTGGGCGGTTACCGGTTTTTACATTGTAAAGATGCCGAACTGGACGAAAACAATCAGGTTATATCGCCTACGGCACGGCTGTTTAAGTATTCCGAAAAGTTTATTAACGACTATTTGCGTCAAACCATTGAGTTGGGCAGATCGTTTGTTCAGCCTTTATATCAGCCCACTTTTAATTTAAGAAGAGGATTGTATGCCCTGGATAATTTATGGGACGGATTGGGCGCACTGATTATTGAAAACCCCGACGTTAAATATCTCTTCGGAAAAGTAACCATGTACACCGATTTTGATACCTATGCCCGCGACCTGATTCTGTTCTTTATGAAAAAATACTTTCCCGACAACGAACAACTTATTTATCCGAAAATACCGCTGGAACTTTCAACGCCCGAAAAAATTCTGAACAATATCTTTTCGGGATATAATTACGATGAAGATTACAAAACACTGGTACAAAAGGTGCGAAAACTGGGCGAAAACATCCCGCCGTTATTCAATGCCTATATGAACCTTTCTTCCACCATGAAATCGTTTGGCACTGCGGTGAATGACCATTTCGGAAATGTTGAAGAAACCGGCATTTTGATCACCATTAACGATATCTACATCGGAAAAAAAGAGCGTCACGTTTCCACCTATAAAAAACCGGTCAAATGATGAAAATTAAATATGCCGATTTTATCATCAGCTCCACCACATGGACAAAATGTCCCGATCCGGTTATGCCCGAATATGCCATGATAGGCCGTTCCAACGTGGGTAAATCGTCGCTTATCAATATGCTTACCGGAAGAAAAAAGCTGGCAAAAATTTCAGGCACCCCGGGTAAAACCATTACCATCAATCATTTTCAGATAAACGGCGAATGGTATCTGGTGGACCTTCCCGGTTACGGATACGCCAAACGCAGTAAAACCGAACGCAGCAAATGGGAAAAGATGATAAAAGGCTATATTCTTAACCGGCCCAATTTGATGACCCTGTTTACACTGGTGGACATTAGGCACGAACCCCAAAAAAACGATATGGAGTTTATCGAATGGCTCGGCGTTTCGCAAATACCTTTTGTTATTGTCTTCACCAAAGCCGACAAGCTGACACGTAACCAGCTGGAAAGCAATTTGGCTGCCTATAAAAAATCGATGCTGAAAGATTGGGAAGAACTTCCGCCCATGATTGTAACCTCATCCGAAACCGGCCTTGGTAAAGATGAATTTTTGGAGTACATCAACAACACCAACAAGCTTTTTGAGCAAATTCCCAAATAACCCTTTTTTATTTTTTCCTTTATTTAACGGGCATTGTCGGTTAATTTAATAGCTTTGCGTTAAAGATTTATTTTGATGAAAAAGCTGTTTTTATTTTCAGTTTTTATCTTAATTGTTTTCGGTACAATGGCTCAGCACAGCAAACCGGATACATTGTTTGCCTATTATACCGATGAAAAAATTACCCTTGACGGAAAATTAAATGAAAAGTGCTGGGAGGAAGCCGTTAAAATTTCCAATTTTACCCAACGTGAACTTTACGAAGGAATGCCCGCTACCGAAAAAACAGAAGTCGCAGTTGTTTATAATTCCAACGTGATGTACATCGGATTTTGGGGATTTGATTCCGACCCGGAAGCTATTTTAGCTCAAAATATGGAACGCGATTTCAGATGGGGTACCGATGATAATTTTGAAATAATAATGAGTACCTTTAACGATAACCGGAACGGTTATCTTTTTGTTACCAACCCTAACGGAGCCCGTGCCGATGTGCTTATCTCCAACGAAGGCGAAGGATTTAACCGGAGCTGGAACGGCGTTTGGGATGTTGCCACCACCATTACCGATAAAGGATGGTTTGCCGAAATTATGATACCGTTTTCTACCCTGAAATTTAAAAATGCCGACGAACTTACATGGGGAATCAATTTTGAACGGAACATCCGCCGGAAAAAAGAGCAGATTATGTGGCAGGGGTGGAAGCGGATTTACGAGCTCGAAAAATTATCACAAGCGGGAAAACTTACCGGTTTAAGAAATATAAAAGCTAAAAACAAGGTAGAGATAAAACCCTATGCTTCGGGTGGAATCGAAAAGATATCGGACGAAAAACTGCAGGGAAGGTATAAAATTGGAGGTGATGTAAATATTGACGTTACGCCCACATTAAAGCTGAACCTGACCGTAAATACCGATTTTGCTCAGGTTGAATCGGACAGGATGCGGATTAATCTTAGCCGCTTTTCGTTGTATTACCCCGAAAAACGGCAATTCTTTCTGGAGGCAAAAGACCTGTTCCAAATGAACATGGGGCACCGTAATCAGGTTTTTTATTCCAGAACCATCGGAATGGAAAACGGCGAAGAGATACCGATTATCGGAGGGGCCCGTTTGTTTGGAAAACAAAACCATACTTCCATTGGGGTTATGTCCATACAAACCGTGGCCAAAGATTCTGTACTTACCACAAACCATTCGGTGGCACGGGTTGTTCAGGATTTTGGCAAACAGTCGAGTGTGGGAGGAATCGTGACCTCTAAAATTGTTAACGGCAGGCAGAACTTTGTTTACGGTGCCGATTTTACCTATTCCACTTCCAAAATATTTAAAAACAAAAACCTTATCATTAACGGGGCTTTTGCGCAGTCGCAAACCACCGATTCGGCAAATGTTGCCAACTCATCTTACAGTTTCTCGCTCTCTTTTCCCAACGACTGGATTGAATATGATTTGGCGGTGGTTGGTATTCAAAAAAACTTTAATCCCGAAATGGGTTTCTTGCGCCGCCATAATTACCGGATGTATTACACCGAGTTGCAGTTTAACCCGCGGCCGAAGTTTTGGCCATTTTTCAGGAATCTCAACCTAAAACCGGTTGATATAAACTACTATGTTAACGAACAAACCAACGAACTGGAGAGTATTTTTTACGAGATGCGACCTTTCGGATTTGTAACAAAAAGCGGAGAGGTTTCCGAATTTAATCTTCAGCTGTTATACGACAAACTTGATGAACCGTTCAATCTGCTCGATACCATTGTTATCCCCGTGGGAGAGTACTGGGATAAACGGTGGGAGGTTCAGTTTGAAACATTCAGAGGGCGAAAACTGTCGGGTGAGTTTTTTATCAACAGCGGTAATTTTTATACCGGACACCGTACCCGTATGTCGGTTGCCGGAAATTTCAACATCAACAGACACTGGAATATGTCGGCCGAATGGAGCAGAAACTGGCTTGGTTTTGATGCCCTCCACTTTGTTACCGATGAGGTAAGCGGACGGATAATTTATGCCTATAATCCCAAACTCAACACCAGCCTGTTCGGGCAATGGAATAACGAAGACGAAGAGGTGTTGCTAAATTTCCGCATTAACTGGATACCAAAAATCGGCAGCGACTTTTACTTTGTGGTCAATCAGGTTATTGATACCGGAGGAGGCAGTATAAAACTTGTACAAACCACCGTGCTGGCCAAATTAATCTGGCGTTTTGCTTTGTAAAAGCCGATTTTAGGTTTGTTGCCGTTATTCAACCACTTCAAATATTGTTTTTTTACTGTTGCCGTTTTCGTCAACCACGTTAAGGGTGTGCTTGCCTGCTTTTGGAATAAAGACGAGCCGGTGAACGTTTTGTGTTGAGCCGATATATTGATTGTCAATATGCCAGTACAGTTTTACCGACGGGTTTTGATGGCTTATCTGAAAAACAACCTGCTCTTTTTTGCCTGTTACGCCTCTTGGTATAAATATTTTAACGCCCGGCTTGGGATAGATAAACTCCATCAGGTTGTTTTGTGTTTCCGTTGCGCAGCCCGGTTTCCACGGCGGAAGCATCCGGTAGGAGGGGTGTGCCTTGTGATAATACCACTCCTGCACCGGAGGCAATACAAACCACGAAACTTTTTTCATTTCATGAACGCTGGCGCATTTGGAGCTTACGCGAAATTGTTCGTTTTCATCGGTAAAAATTATTTGATGAAAGGTGCAGGTTTTTACCTTGTCGCCGGCAACATACGAAAGGACGGTATCGGTTTGCGGACAATGGCGTGATGCCCGGTATCCGCTTTTGGTGCAAACAACCACCTCTTTTAAATCGTCTTCGGGACGGGAGAAGCTTTTTGTGGGATGCAGAAGGTTAAATATCTCAAACATCACCGGAGCGGCGTACGAAGTGCCTGTTAAGCCCTGCCGTCCTTCGCCGTCGGCATTGCCTGTCCATACGCCCACAATGTACTGGGGAGTGGTTCCTATGGCCCAGCCGTCTTTAAAGCCAAAGCTGGTGCCCGTTTTCCACGCTATGGGAACGGTTGCGTTAAAATATTCCCATCCTTCTTCCGCTTCGGGACGGTGAACCTGATAAAGTGCCTGATAGGTTTGCCAGATTGCTCCCGCATGCAGCGGAGGTTCGGCGGAGTGTTGCGGTTCTTTATCGGTTGTTACGTTTTTAATGTTGGTAACAGGCCGGTTGTATTCGTTTCCGGTATATTTTCCGTAAAAATCGTTGTAGTGTAAAAGGGTTTGTGCCAGGCCCGCATAAGCTCCCGTAAGTTCCCACAGGGTAGCCTCTCCGCCGCCCAGTATTAACGACAGGCCGTAGTGGTCGGCAGGCTTGTTAAAAGTGGTGATGCCTGTTTGTTTCATTTTCTCCATAAATTTACCAATGCCGTAATCCCGTAAGAGATAGATGGCCGGTACGTTACGCGAGCGGGAGAGTGCCAGGGAAGCCGGAACCGATCCTTCAAAAGAGCGGTCGAAATTTTGCGGATGATAATTTTTAAAATAGCTCGGTATATCGGGAATCAGGCTGTTCAGCAAAATTTGTCCGTCATCAATGGCAGCGGCATAGAGCAGGGGTTTTAAAATGCTTCCGGTACTTCTCGGGGTACGAATCATGTCGTTGGCCTGGCCGTGGTCGCCTTTTCCCCGTGTATTGCCCGTATAGGCAAGCACCTCTTTGGTTGAGGGGTTAACAACCAGCACGGCGAGGTTGTAAACTTCGTTTTGTTTGTACTTTTGGTAATAACGGTCAACCGTTTCGTTTACACGCTTTTGCAAATATCCGTCAAGGGTGGTGATAATTTTATATTCTTTTCCCGTTTTCCGGTAATCTTCAAGCAGGTGGGGAGCATCGTCGGGCAGGGGGTGGGGTTTTTCGGGAATCTTTTCCAGCAGCGAAAGATTGTAGGTGGTGCTGTCGATGATTTTGTTGTTAAAAAGGCGGAGCAGTAACCTGTTGCGTTTTTTTGTGAGGGCGGCTCTGTTTTTTCCCGGATGTATAAGCGAAGGGGCATTGGGAAGAATGGCAAGCAGGGCCGATTCGGACCATGAAAGATTAAAAGGACTTCTGCCGAAGTATCGCCACGATGCGGCTTCAAGTCCTACCACATTGCCTCCGAAGGGTGCATGTGAAGCATAAAGATTAAGTATCTCTTTTTTGGAATATTTTGTTTCCAGTGCAAGGGCAAGCCATATCTCCACAAGTTTTTCCTTTATGGTTCTCGCTTTTCCTTTGCGCGATAGCCTTACAACCTGCATGGTTATGGTGCTGGCTCCTCTCACCGTACGGCCGGCTTTGATGTTGTCGCTAAGTGCATTAAAAGCCGAAACCGGATTGAAACCAAAATGTTGGTAAAAATAGTTGTCCTCAAAACAGAGAAGTGCCTTTTCGTATTTGAGCGGAATGCTGTCCGACTCGGCAAACCGCCACTGACCATCGTTGGCTACCCTTGCTCCCAGCAGGTTGTGTTGCCTGTCGAAAAGTACGGTGGAATAGTCGTTGCCGAACAGAGGGTCGGGCAGGTAAAGCCTTCCGGTAAGCGGTATTACCACTACCGGTACCAAAATAATCAGTAATAACCTTACCGCATTTTTTGTATTGAAATATTTTGTTAAAAACCGATTGCTCAATTATCTGATGATTATTTTGAAATTAAACCCTATTATACCGGATTCTGTTTTTTGCCTGTAACGGTAAAATGTTTTTTTTGAAGGTCGCCCGGTTTGCGATACCATAATTTTTATCTCCCCATCGGTAAATTTAAAAACATTAAAACAGGTTTTCTTTTAAAAATTATTCCCGTCTAACATTAACCATTCCGCCGCCGGAGGCTGCGCCAACGCTGTTGTCGTACATGGCCTTAACGGTTACGGGCGATTGAAAATAGCGGCCGGGGTAAGCGGCATTCAACAAAATATAAAAGGTTTTGGTAGTGCTATTCGGCATATCGAAAAACAGATTCACCCTGTCGTCGCGAATGTCGGTATAATCGGTTGCAGATGATTTTAACCCGGTACCCAAACCGTTCATTCTGGTATTTAATATTTCCCATCCCGAAGGGAAAATGGCTGTAAGGGCAATGTTTTTTCTGTGGATAACGGTGTTGTTGCTGACTTTTATTTTTATAAAAAAATCCTTTCCCTGCGGGAGTGACGAAGCCTGAAGCATATTGCCATTCATGCCAAAGTAACCGATATCAAGCCGTAATCCGTTACTGCTGTTTACCGTTTCACCCGGATCGGGAACAGCCGAGGTTTCAAGGGTTACAAACAGATTTTGGTCGGAGAGGTTCTTTATTTTGATGTTTTCACCTTTTACAGGAGTCAAACCGGTTGAATAAACGGGTTTGGAGCTGTTGACTTTTTTGTTTACATCGCCGTATTTCAAACTAAAAAGGAAATCTTTTTGCTGTTTGTTATGCGTAAACAACGAAACGGCATAAAGGGCAAATGCGGTGGTTTGTGTACTCATCCAGTTGCCGCTTCCCAGCTTGTCGGCAATATTTTTAAACAATTTAAAAGCTTTTGCTTTTTCACCAATCAGCAGTTGTGTTTCAAGGGCAAGGGCTTCGTCGCGAATGGTTGAACCAAAACTGTTTTGCCGGTAGTTATTGTTGATTTGGCTGATGGTGTTGCCGTTTTCGGTTAGCTGAACGGCAATCTGTTTTTTGTTGATAAGGGCATAAGCAGCCGCAAGACGCAACCGTGCCCTGGTAGTTACGGACCGGTTTTCGCGCATACGGTTCATGGCACTGATATCCGGTTTGCCGGCCAATGCCAAAGTGTACAATCTGTAGCTTTGTAAAAGATC
>Ga0256913_10001499_pt1 | contig 12021 bp, 12 predicted proteins | sample Axial_MatmetaG_FD_185970 | JGI IMG/M metagenome (GOLD analysis project Ga0256913, IMG submission 185970) | Deep-sea worm associated microbial mat communities from Axial Seamount, Juan de Fuca Ridge, Pacific Ocean - Axial_Mat | ecosystem: Environmental > Aquatic > Marine > Oceanic > Microbial...
TCAATATAATTTTGTTCTTTAGCTGCTTTATACATTCTGCGTTCGGTTTCGGCAATTGTTTTATCAATATTTTCCGGTGTCATGTACTGCATAATAGGGTCGGCAGCTATATCGGGTTCTTGTTTTCTGTAATATTCTTGAGTTTTCTTCTCAATTAAAGTACTTGCTTCGGTTGATTTTATAATCTGTTTTGGTGTTATATTGTGTTTTTCATTATAATTTAACTGTTTTTCTCTGCGATAATTTGTTGCGTCAATTGTTTCTTGCATGGAGCGAGTAATTTTATCGGCATACATAATTACTTTACCATCTAAGTTACGTGCTGCACGTCCGGCAGTTTGTGTAAGAGAACGAGTAGAACGCAAAAATCCCTCTTTGTCTGCATCAAGAATTGCAACAAGCGATACCTCGGGTAAATCTAAACCCTCACGCAAAAGATTTACTCCTATAAGAACATCAATTCTTCCGGCACGTAAATCGTCTAGTATTTCTACACGTTCCAAAGTGTCTACATCAGAATGTATGTATTTGCAACGTGTTCCGTTCCCTTCTAAATATTTGGTTAGCTCCTCGGCCATTCGTTTTGTTAAGGTTGTTACCAAAATACGTTCATCTTTTTCAACTCTTGTTGATATCTCCTCCATTAAATCATCAATCTGATTTAAACTTGGTTTTACAATTATAGGCGGGTCTAACAATCCTGTTGGGCGTATAACTTGCTCTACAACAACCCCCTCAGATTTTTCTATTTCGTAATCGGCAGGTGTTGCACTTACATAAATTGCTTGATTTATAAGCTGCTCAAACTCATCGAATTTTAGCGGGCGGTTATCCATTGCTGCCGGAAGACGAAAGCCATATTCAACTAAATTTTCTTTTCGAGAACGGTCGCCACCATACATTGCTCTAACTTGTGGTAGTGTTACATGACTTTCGTCTATAACCATTAAGTAATCTTCGGGAAAAAAATCTAATAAGCAAAAAGGTCTTGTCCCCGGTTCTCTACCATCGAAATATCGAGAATAGTTCTCAATTCCGGAACAATGTCCTACTTCTTTCATCATTTCTATATCGAAAGAAACTCGGTCGTCTAAGCGTTTTGCTTCTAAATGCTTCCCAATTTCTTTGTAATATTCTATTTGTTTAAATAAATCGTCTTGTATTAATTTAATTGCTTTTTGTGTTTTTTCTTTTGATGTTACAAACAAATTTGCCGGATAAATAAAAAATTGCTCGAAACTCTCTATTTTACTAGCGTTTACAGGGTCGAAAGAATATATTTCTTCTATCTCATCGTCCCAAAAAACAAGGCGCAAAGCAATATCATCGTATGCCAGAAAAATATCAATAGTATCGCCTTTCACACGAAAAGTTCCGCGTGTAAACTCGGCTTCGGTTCTGGAATATAGATTATCTACAAGTTTAAAAAGTAAATCGTTTCGCCCTATTTTCATTCCCAGATTTACCGAAACAACCGATTTATGAAAATCCTCGGGGTTTCCAATTCCATAGATACAAGAAACCGAAGATATTACAATTACATCGCGTCTACCCGACATGAGTGCAGAGCTTGTGCTAAGTCGAAGTTTTTCTATTTCTTCGTTTATTGATAAATCTTTTTCGATAAAAGTATCGGTGGTGGGCAAGTATGCTTCGGGTTGATAATAATCGTAATACGAAACATAGTACTCAACTTTATTATCGGGAAAAAAGTTTTTAAACTCGCCATATAGCTGAGCTGCAAGAGTTTTGTTATGACTTAGAATAAGTGTTGGTTTATTTACCTTTTCTATAACATTGGCAATAGTAAATGTTTTACCACTACCGGTTACCCCAAGCAATGTCTGATTTTCAATATTATTATTCAGTCCCTCAACAAGTTGTTTTATTGCTTCGGGTTGATCGCCTGTTGGCTTAAAATCTGATTTTATTTTGAAATTCATATATTAATTCTTGGTAATATAATTTTTCACTTGTTTTGAAATTTCATCTTTTATAGACTCCCAATTAATTTCATCAAACATTTTTGGCATAATATCTTTGTCTGCATCGTCGAAATAAGTTAAGCTTTTTATAGCTAAAAATATTGAAGCATCACTATATTTTTGTTCATAGAAACCTAAAATTTCTTTTAATGAGAATTGTTTTAGCAGATAGAATAAATCAATAAAATCTTTCATTGAACCTCTGCCTGTTATAGCAGAAATCTTCATTGCGGCAATATCACTTTTATGTGCTAATCTAATATTATCGGAATTAATACAATTATTTAACCAAGGATAATTATAATTTACTATATCTACTTTAATATCATCAATTGTAAAAATATTAATATTTTTAGTAAAACTTAATGTTTTTACTTTTCCTATTTTATTTAATTTGCTTATGATTGTTTGTCTATCAGTATTTAATTCCCCAAAAAAATCTAAATCAATAGATATTCTATGTCCGATTTGTAAAGCTAAAGAAGTTCCCCCAACCAAAAATAAGTTATTAAAAATTTCAATTTTTTGGATCTTCTTTAAAAGTTCCAATGTTTTGGAATTGATTGTTCTGTAGTGTAACATAAAAAATCTGTTTTTGGTAAGCCGCTAAATACTGATAAAAATGAAAGTGTTTTTTTGTCTAAATCTTTTATGTTTTTTGATATTTCAATTATTGTTTCTTCTCCATAGAATTTTACAATTATTTTCCAATCATTAAAATTACCATATTGCAATACTTTTTTAATGATAAATGTTTTATGCTTTTGTTCATCAATATTCGAAACATCAACATCCCAAAAAAGATGTTTTGATAAAAGTTCATGTATTTTTTTATCGTTTTTCATCAATTACAAATATACATTAATTTTACTATTTAATTTCTTTAACCAAAAATATATAAGAAGGAAAATGGTCGCTATATCCGCCCATAAAGGTATCGCCTACAAATGTTCGTTTCGGATATCCTTTATATTTTCCGCTATCTTGTTTCAGGTAGCTTTTATTGTATATATGTGCTTTAAAAAAGTTATATCCATCGGCGTAATTGCCAAGCAGGCCTTTTGTCATAATAATTTGGTCGAATAAATTCCAATTATCGCGATAAGCAAGTGAGCCAATTCCTTTGTTATAAAGCGAAAGCATAGGATTATACATTTCGTCATAAGCAATATCTTTTTCGCCTTTTGCCTTTAAATATTTTTTTACGCTTGAGTTTACAGGGTCATCGTTTAAATCGCCCATTACAATAACTTTGGCTTCTTTGTTAAACGACAAAATTGAATCGACAATAGACTTTGATAAACGAGCAGCAGCTTCACGCAAAGGTCGGCTTCGTTTTTCACCGCCACGGCGCGATGGCCAATGATTTACAATAATAAAAATTGTATCGTTATCGATTGTTCCTTTAACTAATAATTGGTCGCGAGTGTAGAAATCCGGTTTTTCGGGAATTTTCAATCTGTAAGATTTTGAATCTATAAGCGTGAAAATATCATCACGATAAAGAAGTCCTACATCAATACCACGTTTATCGGGAGAATCGTAATGAACTATTTTGTAGTTATACTGTTTTAGTTTTTCGCGTGCAAGCAAATCTTGAAGAACAGAAATGTTTTCTATTTCAGAAATTCCAATTATTGCAGGTGGCATTTTTGCTTTATCGGTTCCTATATCAGAAATAACTTCTGCTATATTATCAAGTTTTTTGTAATATTTTTCGCTTGTCCAATTTTTTGGACCTTTTGGTGTGAAATCTTCTTGCAGAATTTTATTTGTATCGGGGTCGACAATTGTATCGAACACATTTTCAATATTATAGAAGGCAATAGTTGCAATTTTATATTGTTTTTCTTTGTCTTGCGAAAAGCTCGAAAAATAAGCTGCAATAATTAAAAGAAATAATATTTTTCTCATATTTAGGTAAATTTATTTAGCAAATGTACTACAAAAATCGTAGCAAATTATTTCAATTCAAACTATTTTATTAACCCTAATCCCTCGTTGGCAGAACTATCATTTGGAGAAATTAACAATACTTTATTGAATAATATTTTTGCTTCGCGTTTTTTTCCCAGAAAATAATTTGTCCAAGCAAACATAAGTGTTGCATCGTAATCGAAAGGATATGAGTTTACAACTTTTTCGTAATATTTATATGCATTATTATAGTCTTTTTTGCCATAGTAAATTGAACCCAAACGATAATTAGCAGTAGAATTTTTTGGGTCTAATTGTAGAATCTTTTCGTAGGTTTTTATAACAATATTCCAGTTTCCGAGAGCTGCCAATGGGTTGATTAATCCAAGTTTTGCTTCTATAGAATACGGCATTAATAATATAGCTTTTTGGTAATATGTTGTAGATTCTGTGAAAAATCCTGCATAGTAGTTAAGCCAACCTAAACGTAAATTTATTTCGTAACTATCGGCAGAATATACAGTTTTTATTTTTTTTATGGCTTTGTTATATTCTCCTTCTTTTTCTAAACTGTAACTTTCTTCAAAAGCTTTTGCTACTGTGTTTGTTGTTTGTGCAAACAATACGCTGCTTATTGATATTAATAATATTGCCGAAAATTTTCTTAAAAACTCCATTTAATTCCTCCTATTATACTTTGATTAGTTATATTAAGTATTCCACTATTGTCTACAATAGTTGGTGGTATAAAGTATTCTATTAATTGATATTTGTGTTCGCGTTCGCTATAAGAATATGAAACAAATGCACTTAGTTTTTTTGTAATATTAAAATTCAATTTTGCAGAGTATAAGCTTGTTACAGCATCAATATCGTTAAACACTAAATATCCGATATCATCGTTAAATTGATTAATTCTGCCAAAATACGCATTAAAATTTATAAAAAATGATTTATAAATTTTTGATGTAAGTCCTGTTTTTAGAACAAAATTATTTTCTAATGTGCCTCGCTCGTATCTACCTTTTCCTCCAATATCCGGGATAAAAACATTCCCAAAAATATTCTGAAAAATAGGCACTGCATAGATTACAATATTTTTGTTTGCTTTCGGATATAAATAAAAGCTTCCGCCAAATTGCAGTTGGCGTTGGGTTCCTAAATTTGCAGCACTTGCATTTAGTCCTGCTGCAAAAAATGTTGAATTAACTGTGAAACCTGCACTAATTATTGCATCGGTATATTTTTTTGTTATTTCTTGTTTTTGATAATCGGGTTCAACTTCAACAAATTTTATATAATTATCGTTTACATGAACAAAATTTAAACCAACGAACCAATTAAATTTTAATGTAGAATAAATCAAATTAAAATATAAATTACTTTGAGTGGTTGAGTTTGCAATTTCTTCAATTGCTGATGTGTCTTGCAAATATTCGTGATTTTGGATTATTTGTGTTTTATCTTCAATTATTTTATTATAAGAAATTGTTGATGAATAGTTTTTATTTAAACGGAATTTTACATTTGTACCATAAAAATAATTATAATCATTTCTAAACCTATTGTTTAATATGTATTTATAAGGAGCTATATATCTATAAATTTTTAATTCTTGATAATCGTTATTTATTAAACCTGCATAAATTATTTGAGCCGAAATTACTTTCTTTGGCATTGTTATTCCTAATTTTACTTTTAAAGAATCGTTAAAGTTTTCTGATAAGGTTTCTGCTTCGGCATAGTTTCCACCAAACAGATAAGAATAATAAAGATATTCGTTTAGTAAATCGTTATTATCGAATTGTTTTGCTTTTTTAAACTGTTTGTATGCCAGATTATATCGGTGTTGTTCGTAGTATGCAATTCCCAATCGCATTCTCAGGTAATAATAATCTATATTGTTGTTTAATGCATGTTTTGATAATTTTATTAAGTGGTGCCAATCCTTTTGGGTGTAAAGTTTATAGGTTTTTGTATCTATATTTTGCAGTGTTGTGTCTTGTGCGTTTGCAAAAGATATGAAGAATATTAATGTAATAAATGTTAAAAATATCCTTATCATACAGCTATAAATTCAGAAATTATTTTTTTAGTATCTTCAACAGCTTTTTCTATATTTTCGTTAACTACTTTTTTGTCGAACTTATTGGCAAAAGAGAGCTCGTATTTTGCTTTATCAACTCTTTTTTTAATATTTTCTTCGCTATCTGTTCCTCTTGTTTTTAGTCGTTTTTCGAGTTCTTCAACTGATGGCGGCATAATAAAAATTGATATTGCTTTCTTTGGAAATTGTTTTTTAATATTTAATCCTCCAACAATATCAATATCGAAAATTACATTATTGCCTTTGGCAAAAATACGGTCTATCTCAGATTTAAGAGTGCCGTAATAATGATTTTCGTAAACTTCTTCCCACTCTATAAATTCATCATTATCAACTTTTTTCTTGAATTCCTCGGCTGATAAAAAATAATATTCTCTGCCATTAACTTCGCCTTTGCGTGGTTTTCGGCTACAAGCCGATATCGAGAATTCTAAATTAAATTCATTCTCTTTTAAAAGATTAGAAATTATTGTAGATTTTCCGGCACCCGAAGGGGCTGATAATATTATAAGTTTCCCAGACATATTGCTATAAAATATTTAGGGTTTGTTCTTTAATTTTTTCCAAATTATCTTTCATTTGGATAACTATTTTCTGGATTACAGCATCGTTGGCTTTTGAGCCAAGAGTGTTTATTTCACGACCAATTTCTTGCGATATAAACCCAAGTTTTTTCCCTTGTGCATCTTTAGATTGTAATGTTTCTAAAAAATATTTGCAATGGTTTGCTAAACGTACTTTTTCTTCAGAAATATCAAATTTCTCAATGTAAAAGATTAGTTCTTGTTCAAAGCGATTTTCATCAATTTTAGATTTATCAATAAGTTCTTCGATATTTGTTCTAATTCTATTTTTAACTTTCTCAACTCTAAGTTTCTCCGGTTCTTCAACTTCTTTTAAGAGTTGCTCTATGTTTAAAATATTAGTTTTTAAATCTTTTTCTGTTATTGCACCTTCTTGAGTTCTAAACTCATCAATTTTATTAAGAGCTTCATCAAGAGTTGAATAAAGCAATTCTACATCTTCTTTTTTTAGCTCTAGGTTTGGTGTTGTAATAACATCGGGCATTCTAATAATAGCTTGTAAAGAACTTTCGCTAATGCTGATATTTAAATCTTTAGCAATTTCGGAAAGTTGTTTGTAATAATTTTTTACAAGGTTTTTATTTATTTCTGTTGGTGCTTCTTCTCCGGTATATTCTATAGTTATTTGTAAATCAACTTTACCTCTAACTAGCTTTTTAGAAATAATATTTTTCATTTCGCTTTCCTTTTCTCTGAAAAGAACAGGCGATTTAATACTTAAATCTAAAAGCTTACTGTTTAATGAACGAATTTCTACAATAACAGTTTTGTTATTAGAACTTTTTGTGGCTTTTCCGAAGCCCGTCATAGATTTTAACATATAAACTAGTTTAGTTTTGGTAATTGTTTTAAATCTTCAATAGCTTTAGAATGTCCTTGTTTAGAAGGGGGTATTTCATCTAAATATAGATTTAAATATTCTTTTCTACCCGGACGAACCTGTACAATTGAAACTTTTTCGTAGTAATATCCTGCTTCGTTTTTAAAACCAAGAACATAATAGTTCCCATAGTTTATAAAGCCGAAATATGCTACATTATTATCGGCAGCAGTTGTTAATCTGTAAATTGCTAAATTTTCTGTATTATTGTTTAGGTCGGTCATAATATCATCGTAGTCTGCATACAAGAAAACATTTGTATAATTTAATGGGGTAATATTTGCTGTACCGTGTAAAACATAATAATTATTTACTGTTAATTCTCCGGTTAAACCTGATGTGTCTGATGTTACAATATCTTGAGGTGGCGGAGCAACATCATCATCGTTTTTTTTGCAAGATGAAAATGCAAAAACAAGAGCTAAACTTATAAGTAAGAACTTTCTCATAATTAATCAATTTTAAATTCGATTGTAAAAATAACTAAAATTATACCAATTTATTACTACAATAAAATTTTGTTTGCAAGATATGTAGAAAACTTCTTTTTTTGATTACAAAATTTTGAGTTTTTTGTGTAATATTTTGTAGTGTCTGTGTGTTCGGTCACCTCGTATTTGCAACAAAATATATGAACAGCATAGCCCTCACCGATAGGTAATAATATGGGTTAATTGTTTAAATATCCAACTAGTGGATAATTGTGTACTTCTGATTTTAAGTAAGGATCCCAATTGTTTTTAACAAGTTTTTCGTGCATAAATCCGTTAGCACCATAAATTAATCCTTTTGCTTTATATCCTATTATGTTTAAATATGCTACAACAAATGCTTCGTCTAATCCGGTTGAACCATATACTATAATTGTTTTATCGGTAGGTAATGTGTAAAGATATTTATCAGTAGATAAAGATTTTTTTGGGGTATATTGAATTGCTCCTACTAAATGTCCTGCATCGTATTTTTCTTTGTCCCAGTAGTTTATGATATAATAAGTTGAACCGTTTAAATATGCTTCGGTCATATTTACAAGCGAGTTTTTATAACCGGCTTCTAATATTTGTTGGGCTCTTGCCATTAAAATATCTTTAGGATTTGTATAACCGGTATTAATTTCGGGGTGGTCTGTTTTAATAGATTTTTTATAGTTAGTAAAATCTAAAACATCTTGATAATCGCTAGATGTATTTTTACCCCAAACACTATATCCAATTTCCGGATTCCAATATCCTAATCCAAATTTTAATGCATAAACATTATTGTAACCTAAAAGGCGTAATACTCCTGTGGCATAACTTGCATTTTGTCCCGAGAAACAAACTATAATTATTTTTTCATATTCTTGGTAATCAATTTTGCTATCGAAATATTGTATTAATTCGTTCATTTGCACATTTATAGAAGCTTCGATATGCTCCAAGCTAAATGCTTCTTTTTCGCGCAAATCTAAAATTAAATATTTATTGTTTCCAATATTTTCTAATACTTCTTGTGTTGATATTATTGATGGAAAATCATCAGAATTTATATAATTGTTATTATTCTCCAAATAATTTACAAGCACCTCAAATTCATTAACTTGAGTTGTATCTATCGATGATTTATCTTTAAGTTTATTTGAATTATTTGTGTTGCAACTTATAAAAACTGCTAAAATAAGAGCTGTAAATACAAATAAATAGTTTTGTTTCATTAAAATACTACTTTATTCTATAAAAATCTAAAACTTTTACAAAATATCCTTCGTCTAAAAGTTTTCTTAATTCTTCGTTTGTAGGATTTACAATGTAATCTTTTTCATCGGTATTTTCTTTATTAACAGATTTAACAGGAGTTATTTTATTTATTTGTTCAATAATTACTTCCGTTTTAATTTCTGTTGTATCGCCTTCGGCTTTCATTTCGTTTTTCTTAGTATCAAGATTTGCAAAAAATACTTCAATTACACCATTATTAATCTTAAAAGGAATTATTCCCCAAATTTCATCTTTTTCCGATTTTTTATTTAAGATAAAGTATTCATCAAATTTTTTCAACTCCACTTTGCCTTTTTCCAATTTTTCACTCATATAAAAGATAGTACTATCAGGTCTACCGTAATTAAAAGAATTTTCTGTAATTATTAAAGTATCTTTTTCCCCATCAAAATATGTCCCGATTAATTCTTTAGGAAATGTATTAATAGTTTCTGTATTTTTTGGTACAGGAGTTTCAAAACCAATTGTTGTACACGAAGCTAAAAATATTGCTATTGCTGATATTAAAAGTATTTTTTTCATTGTATTATTTTTTTAAAGTTTGCACCAAGATACAAATTTATTGCTTAAATCATATTTTAATTAACTCAAATTCACTTATCTTAAATTTTTTTAAGATATTGTTTAATAATTCTTTTCTTACCGAGATTATAATATTTTTATTGGCTTCTATGCTTTTATTCAAAATTCTTGCCCAGCCTTTTTTATCTAATTCAAGAGGTCCAATCTCATCTATAATTATATATTTTGCATTTGAGATTATTGCTTTCTCCAAAACTCTATTTCCAAATTCTAAAGCATTTTTATTTATATAGAATCTGCCTATTTTATCGGAACCAATACTTGGCTCAACCGACATAAACTCCATTTTTTCTTGTGTGCTAACATCAACAATATCAAAAGAATGTCGTTGGTTGTGTTTAAATGTTCCAATTGCTAAAATACCGGCATAACTAATGTTTCTCAATTTAAAATCGGATATAATTTCAAGTAATTTTGTGGTTTTACCACTATGTTTTTCTCCCGAAATTATTGTAATTTTTTTCATTTCGGCTAATATAAAATAAGTTTCTTTACAAAGTTTGTTTTACTGCCGTTTATTTTCAAAAAGTAAATTCCTTTTTTGTAATTGCTTAAATTTATTGAGTTGTTTTGTTGAGTAAATAATTTACTTAACACAAGTTTTCCTACAGAATTATAGACTTGGATTTGCTTAGTATCTTCAAGGTTTATTGAAAAAATACCATTGCTTGGATTGGGGAATATTTTTATTTTATCATTATCAATAGAACTCACAAAAGTATTTACAGCATTAGCTTTTATTATATAATTTATATTACCGCCATTTGTTTCAATAGTAAAAATTACAGAGTCATCGATTAAATCAATGGGACAGTAAAATATTTTAAAACTGTAATCCATCAAACCTGTTAAAGAATCGTTTAAATTAAAATTTGTTGTAAATTCTGTTCCCGATAAATCGGTAATACTTAAAAACTTAAGTGTGTCGTTGCCATAATTTGTAAGTTTCAATTCCAAAGAATCGCTTGTACTTATTTCTGTATCAATAAATTCTGCAATAGTATCTGAAACCGACAGGGCTATAGGGGCAACACTCGTTACTACAGGAAAACCTGCATTTTGCCATGCATTTAATCCACCGGAAAGATTGTAAACTTGAGTAAAACCCATTGTTTGCATAGAGTCGAAAGCTATTCCACTTCTTCCTCCGGAGGCACAATGCAAAAGATATATCTTATCTTTTATTAAAGTATCGAGACTGGCAAAAAAATCTGAATTATAATAATTTAATTCAACACCGTTTTCAATGTGTTTTGAATTATATTCCGAGATAGAACGGATATCAAGAATAATAAAATTAGGATTTAGATAATTTGCTGTTATTAAAGAATCGGCATTTGTAGCCGAAATTGTTGCAAATGATTGAGTGTTTTTTTGTGCAGATAATAAGTTTACAAAAAAGAAACTAATAATGAGAAATGATATTTTTTGTTTCATACCTGTAATTTTTAAGTAATTTCAAAGGTAGTAAAACTATTTATATCTAACAATGACATAATGCAGACTTATAAAAAAAAGAAACAATTCTGCATCCCCCTTTTATAATTAAAACTTTCAACTTACAACAATGTTTATTTATCTATACTATTCATAAACAACATTTTATCCGCCATGAAATATAAATATTGTTGTGCAGCGTTTTTTAATTAATAATGTTTCTTGTTTTTTTTAATCTCTCTTCTTTTTAAAGCGTCTTTTTGAATTTCATGATACTTATCTATTACTTCAAAATTAAAAGTATATCCTTCTTCGATTTTCAGTGGTCTCATTCGTTAGTTGAAACTATGCACTTTCAGTGCAAGATTTTCAGTTTCTAAAAAATATTTATTTGACGCTGATTTATATGGTTTTATATGATAATTTATAAACATAATAAATTTGTGTTTAAGTGTCTTTTAAGTTTGTTAAACTTAACCTTTTCAAATTTACAAAAAAAATCCATAGAAAGAACAGGGCAAATACTCATATTTTTTTTTAAAATTTAGATGTTAAGATTTATAAGCTGTTAATTTTTTTGTTTAAAAAATAGAATTGTTTTTTATACCTGGTTAATCCGCATTCAGGAAATTGCGTTAAAAAAATACAAACCGGAAACTATTAACCTGAGTTCGATTAATAATTTAATTCTCAGAAAACCAAAAGGGCATTAGATTTATGCTAAAAATCAAGAAATTATAACGGGTTATAATGAGTGGTTTTTAGTTAAAAG
>Ga0256913_10001501_pt1 | contig 12011 bp, 8 predicted proteins | sample Axial_MatmetaG_FD_185970 | JGI IMG/M metagenome (GOLD analysis project Ga0256913, IMG submission 185970) | Deep-sea worm associated microbial mat communities from Axial Seamount, Juan de Fuca Ridge, Pacific Ocean - Axial_Mat | ecosystem: Environmental > Aquatic > Marine > Oceanic > Microbial...
TTCGTAGCGGACTGTGAATTCGTAAACCATTGAGCCGTTCTGGGGGATAGCCATCCAGGCTTTTGCACGGGGTGCCGCTGTGTCATTCTGGTAAAGACGGGCGCCGGCCAGATTCCATTGGCCTTCGGGGCTGCCGAAGTATCCATGGCCGTCAGCGTAGACCATGCCGGCCGCCAATGCTATGACGGCGATGAGAACGATTGTCCTTTTCATGTTGCCTCCTGATGTCCCGACTCATAAGCCGGTGTGGCTATTATATGCCTGTGTAATACTAAAAAGGGAGAAAAATATCTTCTGGTTACTGGATTTTTCAAGAATTCTGCGATAATTGACCTCCGGAGCCCTTTCGGAGCCGATTGCTACCCGTTCCGGGGGCGTGTTAATCTCTGTGCCGTGAATACTCAACGTCCGATAATTCAGTTCGCCGTCAACGCCGGTCTGCTTCTTCTCGGGGCTTTTCTTTTTGCCATGGGCTTCCCGAATTTCATCGCCGACTGGGGTTTTGCGCCTTTCGCCTGGATCAGTATCGTTCCTGTGGTGATACTCATCCGGAGGGTCCCCTGGTGGGCAAGTCCCCTCTGGGGCGCATTCTACGGTTATATCACCTACGCCCTGTTCAACTTCTGGCTGGCCACGTTCAACCCGGTGAGTTTTGTGCTGGTTCCAGCCATCTATGCCGGCTGGTTCTTTATGGTGTTTCCCCTGCTGGCCCTGGCCGACCGTACGTTTCAGAAATACGCCTGGCTGGCTCAGATTCTGATATGGGTGGCCTTCGATGTGGTGAGAACCAAGGGTTTCATCGGATATGCCTACGGTGTGATCGGCTACAGTCAGTACGCCTGGCGCTCCCTGATTTCCATTGCCGATATTTTCGGTGTGATGGGGGTGAGTTTCCTGGTGGTATATCCGTCTTTTCTCATCGGTGCCTGGCTTGTTGAATCAGGCTTCCTGTCGACGGCCGGTGGTTTGAAGCCCCCGGGAGGCTGGAGGAAGCCTGAACGCAGATGGCTTGTTTCCGCCGGAGTCTGGGTCGCTCTGATGCTGGCCGCCAATATTTACGGAATTGCCTCAAAGGTGGATTATTCGGATACTGAGAAATGGCGTCCGGCTCTGGTTCAGCACAATGTGAATACCTGGTTGTCGGGGATTGAAGCCTGGCGTACAGCTCTGGATTCCCTGCTTGACGAGAGCGAACAGGCTCTGGAAGAGAATCCCGATGCGATTATCTGGTCGGAGACTTCCTTTGTTCCCGCCATCGAATGGCATCTGAAATACCGGAAGGACCGGGACCGGGTGGATCTGATTCTCAAACTCAAGGATTTCTTCAGAACTCTGGATATTCCCGTGATTATCGGAAATAACGATGCGGTGCAGGATGCGGGGAAAAGGGTGGAGTACAATGCGGTTCTGCTTTTTGACAAAGATGAAATAATCGACAAGTACCGGAAAATCCATCTGGTGCCCTTCAGTGAGCATTTCCCATATGCGAAAACCTTTCCCCGGCTGATGGCCTATATCGAGGCTCAGGGAACGCCGATCTACGGGCACGGGAACGAGTATAAAACCTTCAATCTGAACAGATGGGACGGACCGGTGGTGAGTCCCCTTATCTGTTTTGAGGATACGTTCGGCTACCTGGCCGGAAATTTCGTAAAGGAGGGAGCCGAGGTTCTGGTGAATGTGTCCAACGATTCCTGGAGTCCTGAACCGGCCTGTTCCATTCAGCATCAGAACATGGCGATATTCCGGGCTGTGGAAAACCGCCGCAGCATGGTGAGGGCCACCACCGCCGGGCTCACCTGCGTGATAGACCCCAACGGAAAAACCATTGCGAAGCTGGAGCTGTTCAAACCGGGATACCTGATTGCCGATGTGCCGGTGTACACCGGACGGACCACCATCTACACCCGTTTCGGAGACTGGTTCGAGAAGCTGCTGCTGATTATCACCATCCCGCTGATGGCGGCCGCCCTGCTGGTCCAGCTGATGCGCCTGTTCAGGCGCCGGGAGAAGGCGGGAGGCGGATCGGAGAAGCCTCAAGGCTCCCGGCGTCAGAGGTCAGCAGGAACAAAGAGGAGAAAGTGATGCCGGATAAGGAAACTGAGCGTGTCCTGGAGATAATGGATGAGATTAACAGGATTCCCCGGCAGTCTCATCATCTGGAACTGATTCATCCCTGGCTGATGGAATGGGGAAGGAGCCGGGGGTTCGAGACGGAAACAGACGAGGCTCTGAATGTTCTGATAAAAATTCCGGGAACGCCGGGTTTTGAAAATGCCCCCACGGTGATACTTCAGGGGCATATGGATATGGTCTGTGAGAAACGTCCGGAGGTGGAGCATGATTTCCAGAAGGATCCGATTGTCTCCTGGAGGGACGGGGATTGGCTCCGGGCGGAGGGAACCAGTCTGGGGGCGGATAATGCCATTGCCATTGCCCTGGCTTTCGATCTTGTCACCGATCCTGATGCCGAATATCCCCCCCTGGAGATTCTGATCACCTCGGATGAGGAGACCGGTCTTGTGGGGGCTCAGAAACTTCAGCCGGGTTTTCTCAAGGGGTCTGTTCTGATAAATCTGGATTCCGAAGATGAGGGTGTGTTCACCATCGGTTGCGCCGGAGGGCTGGATACCAATCTCTTTCTTCCGGTGAACAGAGAAGCCCTTCCCGGGGGATACGAGTTTCGCCGGCTGTTTATCCGGGGGCTGGAGGGGGGCCATTCGGGGATAGAAATCAATGCGGGGAAGGCCAACGCCAATGTTCTGCTGGTCCGTGCTCTCCGGGAGCTTTCGAACGCTGTTCCGGATCTTCGTATCGGAGAAATGGAGGGGGGGACGGCCCACAATGCCATACCCCGGGAGGCCCGGGCTCTGCTGGCACTTCCCGCCGGGGAAATCGGCGGCCTTGAAAAGGCCCTCGGGGATTTCAACCGGGTGGTGAAAGCTGAGATTGAGGCCGTTGAAAAGAACTTCAGGGCGGATCTGGAGGCTGTTGCAGCTGATGAAGCCGCGGCTGTTTCAGAGGCCGGGCTGTTTTCCCCTTCGGATGCCGGAAGACTGATTGATGCCCTGAGGCTGATACCCCATGGGGTGAAGGCCATGTCTCCTGAGCTGGAAGGGGTGGTGGATACCAGTATGAACTTTGCCGTTCTGAAAACTGAAAAGGAACAGGTGAAGGTGCTCACCAACCGCCGGAGCGCCGTGATGAGCCGGGGGGCTGATTTTTCGGAAATCATGTTTGCCCTGGCCCGGCTCTACGGCGGGAGCTATGAAACCGGCAATCACTATCCTCCCTGGGAACCGAAGAGTTCTTCGGATGTTCTGGAGAGGGGGAAACGAATCTGGAAGGAGCTTTTCGGAGAGGAACCGGAAGTGGAGGTAACTCACGCCGGGCTTGAATGCGGGGCCATCGGATCGAAATATCCCGGGCTGGACATGATTTCCTTCGGACCGACGATACTTCAGCCCCATTCCCCGGATGAGAGAATGAACATCCCTTCGGTGGGCAGGGTGAGAACCTTTTTCCGGGAACTGCTGAAGAGCTACAGGGGATGAAACGGCCGCCGGAGGCCGGGTTATTTATTTCCTCCGGACTTCCTCTTCTCCGGTTTCACAAACACCATGATGCTCAGAACCAGCAGGGCGAAGCTCACGTACATCACTGTGAAGACACGGTCCGGGAGGTTGACAAAAATCAGATTCCGGATGAGCCGGCCCACAAAGGAAATGTCGGTTTCCACATGCTGACCGGCCCGGGCTCTCAGCTTCCATTCCCAGAGGGTTAAAGGGCACCAGATTCCGGCCAGGGATTCGGCGGCCACAATCAGTACGGCGATGGTGTGTATGATGCGGAAGATGCGGTTCCGCACCCAGTGCCATCTGAAAATACCGCCGGCGAGGATGAGAAGGGTGCCGCCGACGGTGAAACTCACGTAGCAGAGGTGGAGAAACACCATGGCATCCGCAGCGGCGGCCCAGAAATTCATACCCTGAATTGTAACGGAAAACCGGTCGGTTTCCTCAATTTATCAGAGATATAATAGTGAGAAGATGCCTCAATATCAGAGTTTCACCCTGTCCTGATCGTTATACTGCATTTCTGATTCAGCAGTATTTACGTGATCAGGAAGGTGATTCATGGGGAACAGCAGGAAAATCGGTGTGTATGTCTGTCACTGCGGAGGAAATATTTCCGAAGTTGTTGATGTGAAGGCTGTCAGTGAATTTGCCGGTGGTCAGGACGAAGTTGTTCTCAATAAGGACTATTCCCACCTCTGTTCGGATCTGGGTCAGAAGATGATTGCCGAGGATATCCGGAAGAACAACCTGGACGGGGTGGTGGTTTCCGCCTGCTCCTATCTTTTTCACGGTGAAACCTTCAAGAAAGTAGCCGAAGCCGGAGGGATGAACCCCTACATGCTGGAAATGGCCAATATCAGGGAGCACTGCGCCTGGGCCCATTCGGATACTCCGGATATCGCCACGGAAAAGGCCAAAGACATAGTGAATATGGGGATCGGGAAGGTGCGCCGGAATGCGCCCCTCGAACCTGTGAAGATTTCCATAGACAGGAACGTACTGATTATCGGCGGAGGAATCGCGGGTATTCAGGCGGCTCTGGATCTGGGGGAAGCGGGTTTCAACGTTTCCCTGGTGGAGCAGAAGGCAACGATCGGGGGAAGGATGGCCCAGCTCAGCCGGACTTTTCCCACCAACGACTGTGCGGCCTGCATTCTCGGGGCGAAGATGTCGGATATTTCCAGAAACGGGAATATCACCCTGTACACCTATTCCGAGATAGAGGATATCAGCGGGTACATCGGTAATTTCTCGGTGAAGATCCGCCGGAAGGCCACTTTTGTGGATGATTCCTGTCTCTCCTGCGGTATCTGTACCGAGGCCTGTCCGGTTTCCCTTCCCGATGAGTATCAGTGGGGGGTGACAGAAAGAAAGGCTATCTATCAGCCCCTGGATTATGCGGTTCCCAACAAATATCTCATCGATGAATCGGTCTGCCTGAATATCAGGTCCCGGAAGAAAACCGGTAATACCGATGTCTGCCGGAAGTGTGAGGCGGTGTGCCCCAGGGATTCAATTCATTTCGACCGCAGGGACAGGATCGAAGAGATAAAGGCCGATACCATCATCGTTGCCACGGGATACGATGTTTTTGATGCGAAGAAAAAGCCCGAATACGGTTACGGCCGCTTCAGGAATGTGATGATCGCTCCGGAGGTGGAGCGTCTGATTGTTCATACCGGAGAGGGCCGGCCCACCCGGGATCTGGGGAAGCGGGTGGCCTTCATTCAGTGTGTGGGTTCCCGGGATGAGCAGCTGGGCCGGGAGTACTGTTCCCGGGTGTGCTGCATGTATGCCACGAAACTCGCCCAGCTCATCAGGCATATCGCTTCGGTTTCCGGTAAGGAGAAGGATATCTACGTTTTCTACACGGATATGCGTACCTTCGGTAAGGGTTATGAGGAGTACTACAAGGACACCATGAAGATGGGGGTGAAGTATGTCCGGGGGCGTCCGGCGGAAATTACCGAGAACCCGGAAACCCGGAAGGTTACCATCAGGGTGGAGGACACCCTCACCAGGAGTATCATGGAAACCGAGTTTGATACGGTGGTGCTCTCTGTGGGACTTGAGGCCAGTGCGGCGGGTGCCCGGATTACCGAGATGCTCAAGCTGCCGAAGAGTTCCGACGGTTTCCTTCAGGAGGCCCATCCCAAGTTCCGGCCGGTGGATACCCAGACCGAAGGGGTGTTCATCGCCGGTACGGCTCAGGGGCCCAAAGATATCCCGGATACCGTAGCCCAGGCCAGTGCCACAGCGGCCAGGGCCATGAGGCTGATGGTGAAGGGATACATGGAAACCGAGCCGGTGAAGGCCTTTGTTCATCCGGATCTCTGTGATGGATGCGGGGACTGTGTGGCCCATTGTCCGGGTTCCGCACTGTCCATGGCTGATGCCGGGGAAGGGGCCGGGAACCCAGCCGGCCGGCAGATTGTCGAGGTGAATGAGAGCATCTGCAAGGGCTGCGGCCTGTGTATCGGAACCTGTCACTCTGAAGCTCTGGATCTGCACCTTTTCACCAACGAACAGCTTCTCGCTGAGGTGGAAGGGGCTCTGGCAAACAGAAAGCCCGGGGAAAAACGGGTGATTCTTTTTGCCGATACCATGTGTACCTACAAGCTCGCGGATACTGTGGGAACCGGAAAGAAGGCCTATGCGGATATTATCCGGATTATCCGGGTTCCCAGCAGCAGCCGGGTTTCTCCGGAGCTGATAATCAGGGCCTTTGCCCTGGGAGCCGACGGGGTGTTTCTCGGGGACTGTGAGGCCAAATCCACTTCCTATCCCGGCAGTATCGAATACAGTCAGGAAACTGTGAAAAAGGTGAAATCGATTCTCAAGGGGGAGGGTATCAACCCTGAGCGGCTCATGTTCTTTCAGTTCGCCACGGTGATGATTCCCAAATTCGTCATGCTGATGAACAGGATTGCCGGAACGGCCTCCGGTTCGGAGGATATCCCTGAAGAACTGAGAAACAGTCTGCCTGATAAAGCCCGGAAAACGCTTTTCCCCGGGGGGAAGAAATGAAAAAGATCGTCCTGACCCGTCACAACACGGATTTTCAGAAAGAAGTTGAGAAAATCAGCGGGGAGAAAATAACCTCCTGCGATCAGTGCGGTGTCTGCTCGGGCAGTTGTCCTTTATCCGATGAGATGGAGATTACCCCATCAACAATGATGAAGATGTCCCAGCTGGGACTGTTTGAGGTGATGGAAACCAATGCCATGTGGATCTGTGCTTCCTGTTACAGCTGTATGGCCCGGTGCCCCCGGGGACTGGATCTCTCGAAGGTAGCCGAGGCGATGAGGCAGATCAGTCTGCGAAAGGCGGTGGATTCCATGGATCTGAACGGTATTGATAAAAAAGAGGCGGCCCGGCTTCCTTCCATCGCCCTTGTCGGTGCGTTCCGGAAACTGACGGGCTGAGGATGACTGAGGATGGCAGAGGACAGATAATGGCAGAAACAGAAGACAGTAAAATAAAGATTCCCTACTTCCCGGGATGCACCCTGAAAACCACGGCGAAGAACTTTGAGAGTTCTGCGGTGAAGTCGGCGGAGAAACTGGGTGTCGAGATGGTGGAACTGCCGAAGTGGAACTGCTGCGGAACGGTCTCCTCCCTGGCTTCCGACGATCTGATGAAGCATCTGGCGCCGGTGAGGGATTTCATCCGGGTGGAGGAGATGAACGAGGAGGGTGTTGTTGATAATGAATACCGGATGCTCACCCTCTGTTCCATGTGCTTCAACACCCTGAAGCAGACCAACGCCCGGGTGAAGGCTTCTCCGGAAGATCTGGAGTCGGTGAACAATTTCATGTATCTCGAAAAGGACTATCAGGGGAAGGTTGAGGTGACTCACCTCTTCGAGCTGCTGGATGAGATGGGTTTCGATGCCCTGCAGGATAAAGTGACCCATTCTCTCAAAGGGCTGAAGGTGGCTCCGTATTACGGATGCCTTCTTCTGCGGCCTAAGAGTGTGGGCATCGACAATGCCGAGAATCCTTCGATTATCGAGAGGTTCATCACGGCCATCGGCGGGAATCCGGTGGAGAACTGGGAGGCGAGGAGTCGATGCTGCGGCAGTTACCATACCGTGGAGAACAAGGCCATTGTGGTGAAGCTGGCAAAGGGCATCATCGAAAACGCCCGGTCTGCCGGGGCGGAGTGCATTATCACCTCCTGTCCCCTCTGCGCCTTCAATCTCGACAGCCGGCAGGAAGAGATTATCAGAGAGGATTCTGAATACCGGCCCATGCCGGTGTTTTATTTCACCCAGCTGCTGGGTCTGGCTCTGGGATTGGATAAGAAAGACCTGCGGTTCGAGGATAATTTCATCGATCCTGAGCCGCTGCTGGTACAGAAAGGGCTGAATATATGAGTGAAGAGAGAAAAATGGTAACGGTTTACATCCTGGGGGAGCAATTCTCTGTCCCCGAGAGTTCGACGATCATGACGGCCCTTGAGTATTCGGGCTTTCAGCTGAAACGGGGGGTGGGCTGCCGGGAAGGATTCTGCGGTGCCTGCGCAACGGTGTACCGGGAGAAAGGGGAGTACAAACTCAAGGGCGGGCTGGCCTGTCAGACGGTGGTTTCCGACGGCATGACCATCGCCCGGATTCCCTTTGTTCCCGCAGAGAAGCCCGCTTTTGATATCGAAGAACTCAAACCCGATGTGAGCACCTTTGTGGAACTCTATCCCAGTGTGTTCCGTTGTGTATCCTGCAACACATGCACGAAAATATGCCCCCAGGACATCAATGTGATGGACTACATTCAGGACATCATCAAAGGGGACATCGCCTCGGCGGCGCATACATCTTTCGACTGCATCCGGTGCGGGCTCTGTGCCCTGCGCTGCCCGGCGGAGATTGTTCAGTTCAATGTGGGGATGCTGGCCCAGCGTCTCTACGGAAAGTATCTGGCTCCCAGGAGTGAGGAACTGGATAAGCGGATAAACGAGATTGAGAACGGCGAATACCGGAAAGACATCGACAGACTGAAAAGTCTGGGAAAAGATGAACTGGTTGAAGAATACTACGGCAGAGATATCAGCATCACCTGAAAATTAACTGATGGAATGAATGTGAGGAGATACCATGTATCCTGATTATATGAAAACGTCTCTGGGAAAAGTGGCAGGAACCAGAGAGCAGCGGCTCAGACTTGCCAGGGAAAAGGGTAAAGAGGTTTTCACCGCGTTGAGTGAGTCCCAGCGGGAGAATGTTCTGTCCACCTACCATCCGGACTACAAGGATGATGCCCGGCGGGAGGTCCGCATCGGTCCCAATAAAGGGGAGCTGCTCACCGACCGGGTGGTGGATATTCTTGAATCCCGGCCCAGGGATCCGGCGGATACCTTCGATCTCTCGAAGGTTGATTATGAAGCGGATATCCTGATTCTCGGCGGGGGATCCGCAGGCCTGTCGGCGGCGATTGAAGGGGCTGAAAAGGGGCTGAATGTTCTGATTGCCACGAAGTTGAGGCTCGGGGATGCGAATTCCATGATGGCCCAGGGGGGAATTCAGGCTGCCGACCAGAAAGACGACAACCCGGTGCTTCACTATCTCGATGTGATCGGTGGCGGGCATTTCGATAATAAACCGGAGCTCGTGGAGGCCCTTGTCAACGATGCCCCTTCTTCCATCAGGTGGCTGGAGAATCTCGGGGTGATGTTCGACAAGAATCCCGACGGCAGTATGAGTGTGAAAGCCGGGGGGGGAACCTGCCGGAACAGGATGCACTCGGCCAAAGACTACACCGGGGCGGCAATCTGTAAAACTCTCCGGGATGAGGTGTACAACCGGCCGGATAATATCAGATACATCGAGTTCTCCCCGGCAACCGAACTGATCCTTGACGACAAGGGGCAGGCCGCCGGGGCGGTGCTCTACCATCTGGAAACCAAAGAATACTCCATCGTGAAAGCGAAAACGGTGATTATCGCCACAGGCGGTTTCGGCCGGCTTCATATCAGAAATTTCGAAACCACCAATCATTACGGGGCCACCGCAGACGGTCTTGTTCTCGGATACCGTGCCGGGGCGAGGCTGCTGTACATGGATTCGGTTCAGTATCATCCCACCGGGGCGGTGTTTCCCGAACAGGTTGTCGGTTTTCTCTGTACCGAGAAAATCCGGGGGCTCGGCGCCCAGCCGGTGAATAAGGACGGGGAGCTTTTTGTCTATCCCCTGGAGCCCCGGGACGTTGAAGCCGCCTCCATTATTCAGGAATGTGAAAGGGGAAACGGTGTGAAAACGCCCTCGGGGCTCACCGGGGTCTGGCTGGATACCCCTCTGATTGAGATGATCAACGGGGAGGGCACCATAGAAGCCTCCCTTCCGGCGATGCTCCGGCAGTTCAGCCGTTTCGATATTGATATCCGCAAGCAGCCCATACTGATTTATCCCACCCTTCATTATCAGAATGGAGGACTGGAAATCAACGAGAAGGCGGAAACCACCATCCCCGGACTCTATGTGGCCGGCGAGGCTTCCGGGGGAGTTCACGGCAGGAACCGGCTGATGGGGAATTCCCAGCTCGATATCATCGTTTTCGGACGCCGGGCCGGGCAGAATGCCGCCGAAAGGGTTCTCGGCGGAGTGACAACCGGAAAACTTTCCCTCGATCATGTGAGGCGGTACAGTGAAGAGCTGGATTCTCTGGGTATCGTTACGGAGAGAATCTCCCCGGTGATACTGCCGGATTACATACCGGATCATGTGAAGGCGAAACAGATTACACTGGAATATTTCGGAACTCTGAGCTGATTTCCGGGGAGATGGGGGCTGTATGAAAGGAGTATTCGGAAAGATTCTCAATGTGGATTTAGCAGGCAGGAGTACCGGAGAGGAAGAACTTCCCGAGCAGATTTACCGGGAATACCTCGGAGGCAAGGGACTGGGTGCCTATCTCCTGGTGGAGAAGAATCCTGTGGGAGTGGATCCCCTGGCCCCGGAGAATAAGTTCATCATCGCTGTGGGTCCTGCTTCGGGTTTCACTATCTGGGGGGCCAACCGTTACGGGGTTTTCACAAAGTCTCCTCAGACGGGAATTTTTTCCGAATCCTACTCCGGGGGCAAGGCCTTTCTGCCCATTTCAAGAATCGGCTACGACGCGGTGATTCTCGACGGTGCCTGCGATGAGTGGTCGTATCTGGAAATCCGGGACGGGGAAGTGAGCTATCATGATGCCTCTTTTCTTCTGGGGAAGGACAGTTATGAAACAGAAGATATTCTGGAGGAACGCTATAAGGGTGAGAAGGCCGCTGTACTCACCATCGGCCCTGCCGGAGAGAAGCTGGTTAAATACGCCTATGTGAACAACGATCATGGAAGGAGCCTCGGCCGGACCGGTGTGGGTGCGGTACTGGGGAGCAAGAGAATCAAGGCCCTGGTTTTCATCGGCACGAAGAAAAAAGAAGCCGCCGATCCGGAATTGCTGGAGGAATACCGCAGGGAACTGCTGAAAACCGGCAAAGAGCATCCGGGCACGCTGAAGTACCACGCCCTGGGCACCTCCCAGGTGGTGGATTACACCACAAACATCGAGGCCTTTCCCGCGGAGTACTGGCAGAAGGGGACCGTGCCCCATAAAGAGAAGATAAACGGTCCGGGAATGCATGAGGAGCTTGAAGTGAAAGCCTCGGCATGCACCTACTGCTTCATCGCCTGTGTCAGAGGCAGCACCGTGAAAAATGGCCGGCATAAGGGGCTGGTGCTCGACGGTCCGGAATATGAAACCATCAACGGTTTCGGCGGGCTGAATATGGTGGATGACATCAATGAGATACTCTATCTGAACGATATCTGCGACCGGCTGGGTTTCGATACCGTTACTGCCAGTAACACCACGGCCTTTGCCATTGAAGCCTGCAGGCGGGGAAAGATTGATTTTGAGATTGATTACGGTGATGTGGACCGTATCGCCGAGCTGCTTCACCTTATCGGCCGGAGAGAGGGTATTGGAGATATCTTCGCCGAAGGGGTCCGCTCCGCCGCAGAGGTTCTCGGCCTTGAGGACATCGCCGTTCATGTGAAGGGTCTGGAACCCCCGGGTTACGATCCCCGGAATCTGCAGGGCATGGGTCTGGGCTATGCGGTTTCAGACCGGGGGGCCTGTCATCTTCGGGCCACTTTCTACAAAGCGGAACTCTCCGGGCAGATCGACCGTCTGAAGAGTGAAGGCAAGGCGGCCCTCTTTCTGGAATACGAGGATCGGCTCACCATCTACGATACCCTGATTCTCTGCCGTTTCTTCCGGGACATCATTTTCTACGATGAACTGAATACCATTGTGAAGGGAACCCTGGGATTTGATATGAGGGAAGAGGAGTTCCGGGGCGTATCGAAGAGAATCGCTTTGAAAATCCGGGAGTTCAACCTCCGGGAGGGAATGACACCGGAAGATGACTGGCTTCCCGAGCGCTTCTTCACAG
>Ga0256913_10001502_pt1 | contig 12006 bp, 14 predicted proteins | sample Axial_MatmetaG_FD_185970 | JGI IMG/M metagenome (GOLD analysis project Ga0256913, IMG submission 185970) | Deep-sea worm associated microbial mat communities from Axial Seamount, Juan de Fuca Ridge, Pacific Ocean - Axial_Mat | ecosystem: Environmental > Aquatic > Marine > Oceanic > Microbial...
TTTTTTGCCGAAAAGCCTGTTGTTATTTATTGGGTTGAGTAAAGTACTATTATCGAAAACGACAAATAGCTATGAAGAAAAAATATTGATTTCGGAGGAAGATATGGAAGTAGTTTTGCTGCACCTCATGGTAAAAAAAGGAAAAAATAAAGATATAATGCAGAGTGATAGAGCTTTGGGTTTGGGTAAGTCCTTGTGGTGAACCCGGCAAGATGCTGTGGATTACATCAAAAAAGATCATAAAAATATAGACTATGATTATTTTAATTTGACAGATAACAGTGAGGAAAAGATAGTCAACTTATCATCACCTTATCCTACTATTTTAAACGAAAATTTATCCGGCCAATTCCTATCAAAGACTGAAGTATTATCATAAAGAGATTATTAAATTGGGGGATGAATACTTTGTGTTCGTGAAAAAAGAACAGTGAAAAAAGGCTCACTTTTTTTTGTTGGTCGTAAGTGTTCTAGATGATATCATTGATCATCAGCTGGGCAACCTGTGATGTTGACGCCGCCATTTTCTAAAGTAAGCCCTGCAGTTGTGTGGGAACATTTATCATATTCATCAGCAATTTGATCCCTGTCGCTATCGTCATACATTGTTGCTGCTGTGTATCCGGCATAGCTCCATAATGAAGTCTCAAAACCGCCATGTTTTTGACGATAATTGTCTATTTCATCCTGTTTTGGGGCAGTAAAATTAATCTATTACTAATGATCTCATCGCCTAATTCCATCCTTAACTCTATTTCATTTCCATTGCTTATTAGGCGATATTCATTCTTGCGCTTTTTACCATTTTTCTCGGTGTATTGATAAACGAGTACTTTCCCTTCCATTTGTCCTGTTCTTCCATAGCTCAGATCCATCGTATTGCCATTTTGTTTGAGCTTCATTTTCCTACCGGCCTTACCTACCAATAATTATGAAAGTAAGTGTTGGACATCCTGTCTGAACTTGCTTCCTTAGGGCTGTTGCTAGGCTTATTAGGAGTGCCCTGATGATTATTTGTTGTTTGGCTTTTGGAGGATGCTGCAGAACCATCAAATGGGTCGGTATGTTCTGGCGCTTCAGATGCGGTATTATCAACGCAATAGACTTGGTAAGTCTTATCATAAATGGGGTTTACAACATCTAAAAATTCGAGACATCTGTTATCATGATAGTCGATAAATTCTTGTTTTTTATCTTCGTAGTCGCTGGCATATATATTCCCTTTTATAAGAATCCAATCCTGATGTGCTCTGCTGGTCATCCTGTTAAAATCGCCTTTAAAAGTTTATAGTTCTATGCCTTCCAGTTCGGTTTGCTCTATCTTTTGATAATTCTCAATAAAATTATTCATATTGCCATAAAGATCCTTGGTAAATTGGGGAAGATTAGATGAACCTAAATTTTCAGCGGCACCTGTAATACTGTTGTACATTAGTTTTAGCTGATGTCCATAGGCCATGACTTTGTCATGTCTATTGAGTTGCACCATGGAAGTTATCCTATCTAAAACTAGATCTTCATCAGCCATGATTTTATCGCATCTGGCCTCATATTCTGACCAAAAAGAAGGCTGTAGCTGTTGTGGTAAATCACTCTTATGGTGATAGTTAAAAGATGGATCATATGCCTTGGCTATTCTGAATGTTTTGTCAAAAGTCCCCCATAGTATTTCCCGATCCAATAGGTCATTAAGCTGCTCCAGTTTAGCCATAGCAGCATAAATTTGTTTTTCCGAAGCCAAAGAATATATTTCTGCTATTTTATTATTGATGCTTGTTTCGGCTTCTTTTACTATTTGTTCTGGACTTTGTGCTAATGCTATTGTAGCGGTAAATAATGTTAAAAGCACTATAATTTGTTTGACAACAATCGGATGTGTTTTTATAAGGATGATTTTATATGTGACAGGATTATCGACCAAGCTTGAAAAAGGCAATGCTATTGAGTAGATGAAGGCCGGCATCTTTTACGTTTTTATCAAATTCATTATAATAGCAGGTAAACCTAATACTATATACATCTTGTTTTGGAGTTTTGAAATATACATAATCATTTCTTAAATATATATTGTTCTGCATGCCAACTACTTGTTTGGATTGAACCAGATACATGGTAATTCCTTTGACAACAATACTTCCTAAATATTGAGTGTTTTCATCCTTATTAGCCGCTTCTTTGGCTGCTTTTTCGGGGTCGGTTATATATTTTGTCCTATCGGACACTAAAATAGAACTATAAGTTTTATTTGATCTAAAATAAGTACTATAAGAGTCTTTTTTTCTACTCCAATTTTCGGGATAATCAAAACGTAATTCCCAAGGGCCGGAAATACGATGATGTTCTCTTTTGTATCCTGTTGTGGGATGTAGTCTCTCGGATGTTACTTGTTCATCAGCTTTGCTGGCTATATGTTGCCAGCTGCCCAAGCCTGGCCAGCTAGCTGTGTAGCCTACATGAGCTGGGTGGCTTGTGGTCGATGAGGAGGGTGTTTGGGCAGATGGACGAGCCCCTGAAGGTGCTACATTGTCTTGGGAGTTAGGTTGATTATTGGCTTTTTTGGTTTCGAAACCATTGATAATAAAGGAACGAGTAATGGATTTTACCTCATCTTGCTTTTGGCTGAGCTGCTTATTGGGCACAATGGCTGTCAGTACATAGGCATTGCCGTTTTGGATGGTATAGAATGTAGCCATGGTAACTTCATTGCCATTATAGTTGGTGGAATAAATACCTTGCTTACCCGGAATGCCATTTTGTGAAGTATGATTTGTTAGGTCTTTTTTTTGAGTGCCTGCCGGCAACATATTTTGTTCATAAACTTGTATTAGCATATCTAAGCTGAGTCTGGAATCTGCCTTTAATGCTCTCAGCTGGATGGCAGCATTTTGGTCAGCACTATAAAAATCATAAACCTGATCGGTACCGTCCTTATAAGCGTTTTTCGACCAGCCGGAGGGGATGTTTATCTTGAAACCATAGTTTTGGTCGCTTTGCCATTGTGCTGCTGCATCATAGGCAAAACAATAGGATAAAAAAATGAGCATGCTGATGATGGTAGTCTTTTTCATATTTTCCTTCTTTTTCAATAAAGTCTTTTATCGACATGATTAATGCATGAAAATAATACGACAAGGCTACTATTGTCATGAAGAATCTTCATTTGTAGTGGATGGCTTTTTATACGTTTGGATTGGGGCTAAATTTGAGCGTATTGAATTGCCACGGTTATAGAAGCCCATTGTCAATTTCTGTTAAAAATCTCCATATCCCAAACATATTTCTCATATTTGTAGCTCAATTATAAAGTGATATGAGGCTATTGTTTACTGTTTTATTTTGTTGGTTGGCTGTTGGAGTGTTTTCTCAAAATATGCTTTTGGTGGAAAAGCCCGGCACTGTGAAGAACTATAAGTATTTTGCAGGCGATCAAATCAGTCTTCAAACAAAAAGTGGAGAAAAAATTAGCGGCCCCATTAATATCATTCGTGATAGCAATTTAATAGTAGATTTTACCCACGAGCTCCTGTTCTCCGATATCGAGGTGGTTTATCAGCCCAGAGTATTAGTGAAGCTCCTTAGCTCTGCTTTAATAGTTGGCTCGGCAGTTTATATTGGCTTAGACTTTATCAATGGTGGAAGTAGAGGAAAGTCCTTTAGTGAGAATAAATCTTTACAGACGAGTGCTGCTATTCTAGCCTCCGGCATCGGCCTGTCATTCTTGGGAAAAAAGAGAATGCATATCGAAAAAAAGAAATGGAGAATCAGAGTTTTGCCGCCATTGAAGAAATAAATTCCCTACTTTCGTACGATGAAGCTTTTGAACACAACATATTTCTCCGACTCAAAACTCTTTAAAAAAATAGGGAAAGTCATCAAGTCAGCAGGCATTATAGTTATCTATCCCGCCTTGATTTTATACTATCTGTTTAAAGATTCCAAAGTGCCAAAGGCCAGCAAGACTTTGATAGCTGCTGCTCTGGCGTATTTTATTTTTCCTGCCGATAGCATACCTGATTTAACGCCCGTTATTGGATATAGCGATGATCTGGCAATACTCTATGCCACTATTTCAAATTTGATGAAATATATCACCCCCGAAATATTAACTCAGGTGAAAGATAAAATTATGGAGTGGTTTGGGGAGGTGCAGATAATAGATGCTGAGGAACAAAAGCTGCTGAATAAGATGGCTCAGTCTCCTAAAAAAGACAATATTAGATGAATAAAGCAGAACTAGAAATTTGTTGTCCCAATTGGAGATCGGCACAGGCGGCAGAGCAAGCAGGAGCTCATAGAATAGAGCTTTGTAGCAGTCTTTCCGAAGGAGGAATTACACCTTCTGCAGGCCTTATTCAGCAATGTGTAAATGAACTTTCTATTCATGTTCATGTGCTTATCAGAGCCCGTGCAGGCGATTTTTTATATTCCGAAGAAGAATTAGCTATCATGAGGAAGGATGTTGTTTTTTGTAAAGAACAAGGAGTAGATGGCGTAGTTTTCGGGTTTTTAAATACCGATGGAAGCATTAATATAGAGAGAACTCGAGAGTTTGTAGCTCTTGCTCATCCCATGAAGACGACTTTTCATCGTGCCTTCGATAGATGTGCACAACCATTTTTGGCACTTGAAGAATTAATAGCTTTAAAGATTGATTATATACTTACCAGCGGCCAAAAAGCCACTGCTTTAGAAGGGGCCTCTATGATTCGTCAATTGGTAAAAAAAGCCAAAGGAAGGGTTAAAATGATGGCCGGGAGTGGAGTGCGGACACATTTGCTTGCTGAGCTGATGAGAAAAACCAAGGCACCTGCCTATCATCTCTCTTCCAGAATAGAGATAGAATCTGCCATGCAATATCGTGAATCCGAAGTGAGTATGGGCTCTCAGTCTCCTAAAAAAGAACAGCTGATTATTTCCCAGGATATCCATAATCTCCAAGAAGCAAGAAGGATTTTAGATGAGTATTAATCTGCCCTTTTATTCCGGTTAAATATTGTTAATTTCGCAGCGAGAAAAATAGGCGCTGAAATTAATTTTTACTTTTGCCTAGTGATCAAAGAAAAGCGTTTTAAAAACACTGATTATTAAATGATTAAAATTGGCATTTTTGGTAAGAGCCTTGGCAAAGAAACATTTCCGTTTATTCAGAATTTGTTTAATAAGTTATATGCAGTAGGTGCTCAAGTGTTTATTCACGATGAGATGCATGCCATTGTTGATAAAAACATTATGGTTCACCAGCTAAAAATCTTTAGCACTTATGAGGAAATTCACAATCAGTTAGATTTTTTATTGTCGCTTGGTGGCGACGGAAATATGCTGAGCACTGTTACTTTGGTTCGCGATAGTGGCATTCCCATCATCGGAATCAATTTGGGGCGCTTGGGTTTTTTGGCCAGTATCAATAAAGAACATATTGACAAAGCCATCGATAGCTTGATCAATAAAGATTATACGTTGGAGAGCCGTAGTTTGATTAAGTTAACGAGTCCCTCGGGCGTATTTGGGGAATTAAATTTTGCATTGAACGAGATCAGCATCTACAAAAGACAACCCAATAGCATGGTGTCTATCATTGTTAAAGTCAACGATCAGCATCTTAATTCCTATTGGGCTGATGGCCTTATCGTGGCAACTCCTACTGGCAGTACAGCCTATTCGCTGAGTACAGGTGGTCCCATCATACATCCCGATTCCCAAAATTTAATCATTACTCCTATAGCACCTCACAATTTATCGGTCAGACCTGTCGTTATACCCGATAATAGCGTTATATGTATGAAAGTAGCAGAGCGCGACGGTGGTTTTTTGGTGAGTTTGGATTCCCGAACAATTGAATTAGAATCAGGAGTAGAACTGAGAGTGGAAAAAGAAAGCTTTCATATTCAATTGGTTCGTTTACCCGAAGAAAATTTCTTTGGAACCATCAGAGCAAAGCTGCTATGGGGTATCGATAAAAGAAATTAATGAATAGATTAGAAAGAATTTTGGAGCAGAAAACTCACATATCAATATATAACATCTGGATCGCTATCCTAGTCATGGTTTTGGGCATATCACAATCGAAAGCTCAAACACTCGATCTTGGATTATTTGGTGGAGGAGCTTATTATTTGGGAGATATCAACCCTAGCTTGCATTTTGTTGGAAGTCAGCCTGCCTATGGCGGCTTTTTTAGGTTTAATTATAAAGACCGATGGGGGTTTAGAATAGCCGCTACTAAGAGTAAGCTAAAAGCCGATGATAAAGATTTCACTACAATAAACACAGTAGAGACCTATCTGGGCAGTGATTATGATATTAACGACCCCAATTTAATTTATTATGCTATAAGCAATCGTGGGCTGAATTTTGAAACCAATATTACAGAATTGAGCTTTCAGGTGGAGGTAAACTTTTTTCCTTTTTTTGTGGGGAGTCGTAAAAATACCTGGACACCTTATATCTTTGCCGGAGCGGCTATGTACTTATACAATCCAAAGCCTATTGGTGGTGGCCCAAATCTTCGTGACTTGGGAACCGAAGGGCAAGGTTATGAAGGGCGACCCACCCCTTATGGGAATATGGCTTTATCTATCCCTTTTGGCTTGGGCCTTAAATTTAGCCTCAATAAAAAAATGGGATTAGGTATAGAATGGGGTATGCGAAAAACATTTAATGATTATCTCGATGATATCAGCTCCACTTATTACCTCGATTTATATGGCTATAATCCCGATGAGGGAATTTATTATGCCCCAAACCCCGAAAACCCTGCAGAAATCATTTCTTTTCCCATAACTGATGATGTTTCTTACTCCGATCCTACCTTTTCTCATAAGAAAGGGGAGAAGAGAGGCGACCAATACAATAAAGATTGGTATGCTTTTTACGGAATCACCCTATCTTTTAAGATAAATTTAGTTAAAGATGACGGATGTAGAGATTTTAGTAGGGATAGTTACTTTTGATTGTGTAAATTTGCGCGATGAATTTTAAAGACCAGATAGACGATAAAAAAATACCACAGCATGTGGCCATCATTATGGATGGTAATGGCAGATGGGCAAAACAGCGAGGTAAACTGCGTGTTTTTGGGCATGAGAATGGGGTGACTGCGGTGCGTAATACCGTGGAAGCTGCTGCCGAAATAGGAGTAAAACACCTCACCCTATATGCTTTTAGTACCGAAAACTGGAATAGACCCCAAAAAGAAGTGGATGCTTTGATGTCGTTATTGGTGAAAAGTTTGAATAAAGAAACAGAAACCCTGAATAAAAATAACATTCGTCTCCAGGCCATCGGAGACTTAAAAAGCCTTCAGCCTAAAACCTATACCGAGTTGATGAAGGCCATTGAAAATACCAGCCATAACACTCGAACTACCTTGTATTTAGCCCTCAGCTATAGTTCTCGCTGGGAGCTTACACAAATGGTTCGTAGCATTGCACAAGAGGTGGAAGATGGGATGATTCATCCCGATGCTATTAATGAACAAATTATTACGCAGCACTTGAGTACATCACAGGTTCCCGATCCTGAACTGATGATACGTACCAGCGGAGAACAGCGCATCAGCAATTTCCTATTATGGCAAATAGCCTATTCCGAATTGTATTTTAGTCCTAAACTATGGCCCGATTTTAATAAAGAAGATTTTTTTGAGGCAATAGTAGATTATCAAAAAAGAGAAAGACGATTTGGTAAAACCAGTGAACAGATAAGCAAAAAATAAATATGCAAACATATTCGAATAATAAATATACAAAGAAAATAGTATTGTTGGTTTGGCTTTTGTTGGCCTTTATTGGACTTGGAACCACTGCTGTCGCTCAGGTGAATTTGGGGCAAGATTTTGGTGATTTAGACTATGCCAAGCCTCAGAAATATGAAATTGGTGGCGTAAAAGTTGTAGGCATTGAATACCTCGATGAAAAAGCACTGGTCATGATTTCGGGATTGACTGTGGGAAACACCATCAATGTTCCGGGCGACGACATCTCTTTAGCACTGAAAAAGCTTTGGAAACAAGGCTTATTCGAAAATATTGCTATCACTGTGGAAAAGCTTGAAAACAATCGAATCTTTTTGATTATCTATCTACAAGAGCGGGCTCGTTTGACAGGCTTCTCTATCAACGGTATTAAGAAAGGCGATGTGGACAATATCCGCGATAAGATAAAATTGGTGAGTGGCGATGTGGTTACAGAAAATCTGATGATTCGAACCAAACAAAAGATTCATAAATATTTTGACGAAAAAGGCTTCTTAAATGCCGAAGTTGAAATTGAGAAAAAAGCCGACCCTAAAAAACCAAATGGGGTCATTCTTACCATAAATATTAAAAAGCATTCCAAAGTAAGAATTGGACATGTCAATATTTATGGCAACGAAGATGTGAGCACCGATAAGCTAAAAGCATCCATGAAAGAAACCAAAGAAGTAGGTTATGTAAAGCCTTTGCTCGATATGGAACAGCTTCTGTGGAATATCACCAAAGATGTTGCTACTTTAAAATTGCCTAAGGTACAAGAAGATGCCGTAGCCTATTATAATGATCATGTGAAGCTGAGGATTTTTAAATCGTCAAAATATATTGAGAAGAGTTATGATGAAGACAAAATCAATTTGGTAAATAAATACAATAAGCTGGGTTATCGTGATGCTAAAATTATTACTGATAGTATCTACCGTTCTGATAAAAATAAAATTGACATAGATATCTATGTAGATGAAGGAGATAAATATTATTTCCGCAATGTAAAATGGGTTGGAAATACAGTTTATTCCGATTTGGATCTGTCGAATGTTTTGCAGATAAAAAAAGGCGATGTTTACAATAAAGAATTATTGGAAACCAACCTAAATATGAATCAAAATGGCCCCGATGTTAGCTCTTTATATCTGGATAATGGATACCTGTTCTTCTCTGTGGATCCGGTTGAAGTTAGTGTGGATAATGATTCTATTGATTTGGAGATACGAATTAGAGAAGGCGATCAGGCTCGTTTGAAAAATGTGACGGTGGTAGGGAATACCCGTACCAACGACCATGTGATCATCCGTGAGCTGAGAACAAGACCGGGTCAGTTATTTAGTCGTAGTGCCATCATCCGTACTCAGCGTGAGTTGGCACAGTTGAAATATTTTGACCCCGAAAAATTAGGTATCGATGTGAAGCCTAACCCTTTGGATGGTACAGTAGATCTAGAGTATAAGGTGGAAGAAACCTCCTCCGACCAAATAGAACTCTCCGGCGGTTGGGGATATGGCCGTATCATTGGTACAGTAGGTTTGTCCTTCAATAACTTTTCTTTAAGAAATATTTTTAATGGCGATGCATGGAGACCTATCCCTTCCGGTGATGGTCAGAAGCTAAGCCTTCGTTTTCAAACCTATGGTTCCGGATATATGAGTTATAGCGTATCCTTTACTGAGCCTTGGCTTGGAGGAAAAAAACCCAATGCTTTTAGTGTGTCTTATTACCATTCGCTCTATTCCAATGGCTTGGAAAGAAACGACCCCCGAAGAGCTGATTTTGTGATGGATGGATTTACCATTGGATTAGGAAAAAGACTCACCTGGCCCGATGACTTCTTCCAATTATATCAAGGAGTGAAACTCCAGCGATATAAACTGAATAATTATGCCAATATCTTTAGCGTGGGCGATGGCAATGGTCTCTTCCATAATTTTGCCTATAATATTGCACTCTCTCGTAATTCCTTAGATGCTCCTATCTATCCAAGAAATGGTTCCGATGTGGGACTTAGCCTCGAGCTAACCCTGCCATACAGCTGGTTCAACGATAAGGATTATACCACTATGGATGAAAATGAAAAATATAAATGGATAGAATATCATAAATGGAAAATTAGAGCCAGTTGGTATTCCGATGTGGTTGGAGACTTGGTATTGAGTACTCGTGTGAAGTTTGGTTTTCTAGGTCATTATAATAATGATATTGGCAATACGCCTTTTGAGCGCTTTTATCTTGGTGGTGACGGATTATCCGGTTATAACAATATGGATGGGCGAGAGTTGATTAGTCTGCGTGGTTATGGCAACGAAACCTTAACGCCCGGTTATTATAAAAACACCAATCTGGGTGGTACTATCTATGATAAGTTTACCTTAGAGCTGCGTTATCCGGTTTCATTAAACCCCAGTGCTACCATTTACTTTATGGGCTTTCTGGAAGCGGGAAACAGTTGGTTGAATTTTACCGATTTTAAGCCTTTCCAAGTATATAAGTCTGCCGGATTTGGGGTGAGAGTATTCTTGCCCATGTTTGGCTTGCTGGGACTCGATTGGGGTTATGGTTTCGATGATGTTCCGGGTCTGCCCAATGCCAATGGTGGTCAGTTCCACTTCTCTATCAACCAATCAATTGATTAACCAACTCTATTTTTGGTATAGTTTTGGTACTGTAGTGTTGTTTCTATTTGAAACTTACTTTAGAAAAGAAGTTCTAGGATTAAAAATTAAAACCCTATAAAATGAAGACAATAAAAAAAATTCTACCACAGATGCTCATCTTAGCTGTTGCTTTGATGCTTTCCTCAGCAGTGAGTGCACAAAAATATGCTTATATTGACACAGAATATATTTTGAAAAATGTGCCCGAATATCAGGATGCTCAAAACCAAATGGATGATTTATCCGAAAAATGGCAAAAGGAGATAGAAGCCAAATTTGCCGATATCGATGTGCTCTACAAAAAATATCAGGCTGATGTGGTTTTGTTACCTGCCGATATGAAACAGAAAAGAGAGGATGAAATCATCAGCATGGAAAAAGAAGTGAAGAAATTCCAACAAGAGAAATTTGGTCAGGATGGTGAGCTTTTTCAAAAACGACAAGAGCTGATAAAACCTATTCAGGATAAAATATATAACGCGCTGGAAGAAATCGCTAAAGCCAAAAACTATTCTTTTGTGTTTGACAAAGCCAATGGTGCTTCTATTATGTATGCCAATCCCAAGTTCGATATCAGTGATGACGTGCTAGATGAGTTAGGATATAGCTTTAACACCAAGAAAAATAAAGAATAAATAAGTGGCTGCACTCATCCTTGATCCCTATGGATGATAGGTTTTATACATCCAGTATAAGGCCTTGATCCCTTTGATTATTCTTGATGATGACTATCCTAAGGCACGATAGGGATAGCCAAGGCAAATTTAATGAAGCCTGAAAGGTAGTATTCTGCATATTGGCATTACAATAATATTCTTAATTTCGCGTTTTAGCTTTTCTTTACTATCCTGAACTAATGAATAATAGATGAAAAAAAGTCTTTCATATGGATTTTTGCTTATATTGCTGATGTTAGCTCTTTTTACCTCTCATTGTAAAAAGGAAAATGGGCCATTGCCTTTTGCAGTGGTGAATATCAGCATAGAGCCCAATTCAACGCAGTTTATCAATTTAAATGCTGTAGGTGGTCATGAGTATATCACAGCCAACCCACCGAGCCGTGGTATTATAGTATATCGGCTTAGTGTTAACGATTTTATGGCTTTTGAACGCACTTGTCCCTACGATCCTGATGGCTGCTGTACCACATCTAGTTGTACACGATTGGTCGTTGAAGATGATGGCATTATCGTGACAGATAGCTGCTGTGGCTCCACTTATCTTATTCTGGATGGCTCCAATGTGACCGGCCCTTCTGTTACACCACTCAAGCAATATAATACCACTTATAACGGGAAAACACTGCATATTTATAATTAGTGTCTGTCCATAATGTCCGATTTCTTCTTTTTTCTTGTTCTGAAAACAGTTACTTACAAATGTAAGCTCCTTACTTTCAGAGCTACGAAACATCGAACTCAAACATTCTGAACCAGACTCTCCAAGTTTTTAAAAAAAATAGCGACATTATAGACGAACTCTAATAAGTGTAGTTTGATATAGCTTTAGATTTTCAAGTCAAATATTTATTGGCTTTCCAAACGGTATTGTAACTCCACTACTTCATCTCTGTCTCTGTTAAGCTGTTGGGTGAGTTGCTCTAAGCCA
>Ga0256913_10001503_pt1 | contig 11998 bp, 10 predicted proteins | sample Axial_MatmetaG_FD_185970 | JGI IMG/M metagenome (GOLD analysis project Ga0256913, IMG submission 185970) | Deep-sea worm associated microbial mat communities from Axial Seamount, Juan de Fuca Ridge, Pacific Ocean - Axial_Mat | ecosystem: Environmental > Aquatic > Marine > Oceanic > Microbial...
AAGAAGGATACTCATGCCAACATACGTGCTTGGGGCGGCGACCTTATGGAAGCACAGGAAGCAGAAGTGGTCAAGCATTACCGCGAATTAGCCTTTATGGGCTTTGCCGAAGTATTGCTCAACCTACGCACCATCTTATCCAATATCAGCAATTGTAAAAATGATATTCTACAATACCAGCCCGACTTAATCATACTCGTAGACTATCCCGGCTTTAACTTACGTATAGCCAAATGGGCTCATGAACAAGGCTTTAAAATTGCCTATTATATTTCTCCTCAAATATGGGCATGGAAAAGAAACCGTGTATACAAAATCAAGAAATATGTGAATGAAATGATGGTCATCCTCCCTTTTGAGAAAGAATTCTATGCCAAATATCAGATGGATGTTTCTTATGTAGGTCATCCCCTATTGGATGCCTTGCCACAAGCTAGTCAAGATCACAAGAAATTTCAAAAGGATCATCAATTAGACGCCAAGCCTATTATCGCCTTACTCCCCGGCAGTCGTAAGCAAGAAATAAGCAAGATGCTCTCAATTATGATGACACAAATACCACTATTCCCTAATTATCAATTCGTTATTGCTGCTGCCCCTTCTATCCATGACTCCTTCTACACAGACATCATCGGCCATCAAAAAGTGAAGATCATAAAAGATAAGACGCACCGCTTACTTCAACATACTCATGCAGCTCTAGTGACCTCCGGCACGGCCACTTTGGAAACAGCTTTGATAGGAGTACCCGAGGTGGTTTGCTATAAAGGCAATCGCATCAGCTACGAAATTGCCAAACGCATCGTCAATATTAATTATATCAGCTTGGTGAATCTAATTATGGATAGAGAGGTGGTAAAAGAGTTGATACAAAATGAACTGACACATCAAAATCTTCAGCAGGAATTAACAAAAATACTAGATGGCCCGTCGAGAGAACAAATGTTAATCGAGTTTCAAAAATTAAAAGAAAAATTGGGCTCGGGTGGAGCATCTAAGAGAGCTGCTGAGATTGTTATTAATATCTGAAATTGTATTCAATGGGAAAAATATATTATTTTTGTTCAGCAAAAAAAGAAAAATGGCCTTACAAACAGCTAAGCTATACATCGTACAAAAAGTAATGAATGTATCAAAGGAGTCTTTACTAGAGAAAATTCAACACCTATTAGATCAAGTTTTAAATAGTCCCAGAAATATTTACTTTTTAAACAACATCAAGTTTAAATTATGGACATTGTCAGCACGAAACAATCTCCTGACATTTTAAGAAACAAATAAATGAAACCAAAATATACAAAAATGAAAAAAACTACTTTTTTAATTTTATTGGTGGCTTTCTTAGGAAGCACGGTGATGAGCCAAAATGCCACTAAAAAAGCTAAATTAATTGGAAGACATGATATTCAAATGAATTCCGATATCATGAGTCCGGAGGTACTTTGGGCTTTTGGAAGATTAGGTGACGTACAAGTATCACCCGATGGTAAGAAGATTCTCTATGGTGTGAGCTATTATTCCAAAGATCAGAACAGCAGCAATCGCGAGCTTTTCCTGATGGATATTGATGGCAAAAACCAAAAACAAATTACCCATACCGCTTGGGGAGAATATAATGCCCTTTGGCGTCCTGACGGTAAAAAGATAGGCTATCTAGCGGCTGCCGATGGTGAGATGCAGCTATGGGAAATGGATTCTAATGGTGAGAATAGAGTGCAAATTTCCTATGTTGATGGCGGCATCGATGGCTTTAAATATAGCCCCGACCAAAGTAAAGTTCTTTTTATTAAAGAAGTGAAGCTGGATAAAACCCCGGCTGATATCTATCCCGACCTTCCCAAAACCAGTGGACGAATAAACCATGACTTAATGTACCGCCATTGGGACACCTGGGTTGACAGTTATACTCATATTTTTGTTGCCGATTACGTTTTGGGAAGACTAGCCCCTGCTACGGATATTATGCCCGGTGAAAAATGGGAAACCCCCATGAAGCCTTTTGGAGGAATGGAACAAATCAATTGGACACCGGACAGCAAAACCATTGCCTACTCCTGCAGAAAAAAACAGGGTAAAGAATATGCCCTCAGCACCAATTCTGACATCTATTTTTATCATACCGACTCCGGAAAAACTACCAATATGACCGAAGGTATGATGGGCTACGATCAGAACCCGGTTTTTTCACCTGATGGTACTACCATGGCATGGGAAAGCATGGAGAGAGACGGTTATGAATCAGATAAAGCCAGACTGTTCACTATGAATCTAAAAACTGGCGAAAAAACATATTGGACCAAAGAATTTGACCAAAATGCTCATGGTCTGAGCTTCTCAGCCAACGGTAAATCTATTTATTTCATCAGCGATTGGCATGCCACTGACGAGATTTACCAGCTAAGCTTAAAAGATGGTAAAATCAGAAAAATTACAGATGGCATTCATAATTACAGAAGTGCTGTGGAAGTTGGGAAAAAACTCATCGCCACTCGTGTTTCCATGAGCAAGCCAAACGAGATATATGCGGTAAATATCAAAGACGGTAAAGATACCGAACTCTCTTTTGAGAACAAACATCTACTTGACCAACTTAGCTTTGGAAAAGTGGGCAAAAGATGGGTAGAAACCACCGACCATAAGCAAATGCTGGTTTGGGTTATTTACCCTCCTCATTTCGATGAGAATAAGGTATATCCTGCCTTATTATATTGTCAAGGTGGTCCACAGGGTACCGTCAGCCAATTCTGGAGCTATCGTTGGAACTTTCAGATGATGGCTGCCAACGACTATATTATCGTAGCTCCCAATCGCCGTGGCTTACCCGGTTTTGGTCAGGAATGGCTGGAACAAATTAGTGGTGACTACGGAGGCCAAAATATGAAAGATTATTTAAGTGCCATTGACTCTTTAAAGCAAGAACCTTATATTGATGCAAATCGTTTGGGCGCAGTAGGTGCCAGTTATGGTGGTTTTTCAGTGTATTGGCTAGCCGGACATCATAACAAAAGGTTTAAGGCATTTATTGCTCATGATGGCATGTTCAACTTTGAAGCTCAATATTTAGAGACCGAGGAAATGTGGTTTGCAAATTGGGATTTAGGTGGCCCATTCTGGGAGAAATACAACCAAACAGCTCAAAAATCATATGCCAACTCTCCTCATAAATTTGTGCAATATTGGGATACCCCTATCATGGTGATCCATAGCGAGAAAGACTATCGCATAGTAGCTTCACAAGGCATGAGTGCATTTAATGCCGCTGTTTTAAGAGGCATTCCTGCAAAATATTTATATTTTCCTGATGAAAATCACTGGATATTGAAACCACAAAATGGTATACTGTGGCAAAGGGAATTCTTTAAATGGCTGGATAAGTGGCTTAAATAAAACTAAGTGAATCCAAAAAAACCGCTTCAAATAAATGGAGCGGTTTTTTTATGACTAATCGAGCGTATTTTATTTCAATACGCCTAATTCTTTTCCTACCTTGGTAAAAGCAGCAATGGCATGATCCAAATGCTCTGTTTCGTGAGCAGCAGATAACTGAACACGTATACGAGCTTCGCCTTTGGGAACTACGGGATAATAGAAACCAATAACATAAACACCTTCGTCGAGGAGTTTAGCGGCAAAATCTTGCGAAAGCTTGGCATCATATAGCATCACTGCACAAATGGCTGATTTTGTTGGTTTGATATCGAAACCAACTGCCTTCATTTTATTCATGAAGTATTCGGTGTTGGCATGGAGTTTATCCTGTAGCTCATTGGTCTCGTTCATCATGTCGAACATTTTAATTCCAGCATTTACCACAACCGGAGGAAGGGAGTTAGAGAATAAATAAGGCCGCGAACGCTGACGCAGCATCTCAATCACTTCTTTCTTACCTGTTGTAAAACCACCTATGGCACCACCAAAGGCTTTTCCAAGAGTACCGGTAATAATTTCAACCTCACCACGAATATTAAAGAGTTCGGTTACACCTCTTCCAGTTTCACCCACCACGCCGGCAGAGTGACACTCATCTACCATGACCATGGCATCGTATTTATTAGCTAATTCCACAATTTTATCCAGTGGAGCCACATTACCATCCATGGAGAACACACCATCGGTCACAATCAAGCGGAAACGATTTTTTTGAGCGGCTTTTAGCTGCACTTCCAAATCTTCCATATTGGCATTGGCATAACGATAGCGCTGGGCTTTGCATAAACGAACCCCATCAATAATAGAAGCATGGTTCAAAGAATCGGAGATAATGGCATCATCGGCACCTAATAAGGGTTCAAAAACACCACCGTTGGCATCAAAAGCCGCAGCATATAATATGGTGTCTTCGGTACCAAAATACTCGGCAATTTTATGCTCCAAGGTCTTGTGGATATCTTGAGTACCGCAGATAAATCTCACTGATGACATGCCAAAACCACGCTCATCTAAGGCATCCTTAGCGGCCTGTACTAATTTTGGATTATTGGATAAACCCAAATAGTTATTGGCGCAAAAGTTAAACACTTCCTGACCCGTAGAAACATTAATAGCAGCACCTTGTGGACTGGTAATCACTCGTTCGTCTTTATATAATCCTGCATTTTTAATGTCAGAAAGCTCTTTTTGCAAAAATTCTTTAAATCCTTTATACATAATCTTATTTTTAAGTCGTTGAAATTTGGACGATTATCATCAATAATCTATTATTAGTTCTAATGAGCGAAATTACAAAATTATATTTTCCTATGCTTATCTGTATATTACTGATTTTTATGACTCTTGAAAATTTACTATCTTTACGCACAGCAACCTCATCGAGATCATATTGTAAAGTCACTTTTAATCATCATCAGCATTATTGTATGAAACGAACACTAGCACTTATATTCATAATTTTTCTGTTATCTTCTTGTAGGACATATACCTACAAAGCTATTATGCCCAGCTTAAGCGATGGTAAATACGATACAGAATTTCCTTACAAAACCTGCTCTAAACAAATTGGGGAAATAGCTAAATCAGTAAAAAAATTGCATTGTATTGCAGAATATAAAACCTATATCTTTCAAAAAGAATCTGATATTACTATTGATAAGATTACCAAGAAATTCCTTCGCCGGAAAGATGTCATTAAAAAATTTGATTCAGAGAGCGTGATCGGCACAGCGACAATCATTTATCATGGCAATGGCAGAATAGGTTTGATATCTTCGGCTCATGTGGTGAATTATCCTGACACTATTATTGGCTACTATGAGGATGAAAGAAAGGATATAAGCACCATCATCCAATCATTTTCTATTAAAACTCGACAATTAAACTATGTTCGCGACCTCCCCATCAGTAAAAATCTAGAAATTCTGGCCATGGACTCTGATTTGGATATTGTGCTTTTGGGACAAGAAACAGATCCATCGAAGAGTAAAGAAGTACATGTTTTTGAGTATCCGGTAGGAAATTCTGATGAGCTGGAATGGGGCAGCTTTGTATATATTATGGGTTACCCTTCCGGTTATCAAATGATCACTCGAGGCATTGTGAGCATTCCGGGTGGGGCAAATAAGAAAAATTTCTTGATAGACGCCCTTTTTAATAAGGGCATCAGTGGCGGAATCGTATTAGCCATAAAAGATGGAGTGCCCAATTTTGAGCTGGTGGGCTTAGCCAAATCGGTTGCTGCCAATTACGAGAATGTCCTTATTCCCGAAGAAGAAAGCTATCAAAAAAAATACAACCCCAGCATAACTTACGATGGAAATGTCTTTGTAAAAGTGAGGAAAAAGATCAACTACGGCATCACTTATTTGTCGACACTCAGTTACTCTGTAATCAACTTAAATCCAACGCCATGCACATTCAATATTTCTATACTGGGATCACCTTTTAAATACTTCCTTAGTTTAGTGATATATACATCCATGCTACGGGCATTGAAATAACTATCGTCGAACCAAATCTTCTTCAGCGCTTCACTCCTATCCAGGGTCTCATTTTTATTGGCACAAAGCATTTCTAATAGGGCAGCTTCTTTACTTGTCAGTTTATGATCTTCGCCATCAATACTTAAGATATGACGAACCACATCGAAAGTATATTTCCCAATGGTATAAGAATCCACATTCTTGGCCGACTTCTTAATATCAGTACGACGAACAATGGCTTCGATACGAGCTAATAGCTCATCCATGTGGAATGGTTTGGTTAAATAATCATCGGCACCAACATGAAAACCCTCCATTTTATCTTCTTGTAAGGACTTAGCAGTGAGAAATAAGATGGGTGTATCTTTGTCTGTCTCACGAATTTCACGAGCCAAAGTAAAGCCATCCATCACAGGCATCATGACATCAAAAATTAAAAAATCGAAATCCACTTCATTATAATGCTCCAGGGCTTCTTTTCCGTTTACACAAAGCGTGCAATCAAAATTTTTGGCATCTAAATAAGCCTTTAATACTGTACCGAGATTTTTATCATCCTCTGCTAATAAAATATTCAATTTCTTGTTTTCCATATTATATTACATTTAAAGGTAAGTAAACGCTAAAGGTGCTCCCCTTATTCAATTCACTATCCAAAGTTATTTTTCCGTTATGTTTTTCTACTACATTTTTCACATAGCTCAATCCCAATCCAAAGCCTTTCACGTCGTGAACATTACCTGTGGGAACTCTAAAGAGCTTGTCAAAAACTTTTTTCTGATTGGAACTGCTGATACCTATTCCATTATCTTTTATACTAAACAATATTCCTTTATTGATATTTCGTGTCTCAATAAAAATAATTGGTGCCCAAGGAGTATATTTGTTGGCGTTGTCCAAGATGTTGAAAACGATATTTGTAATATGTACTCTATCTGCAACAATATTCGAATTCTCTGCTTTGAGATCCATAGTAATCTTACCACCTTTTTTCTCAATTTGCATACTCACTTTCTGTATGGCATCGCGAAACACATCATGTAAATTAATGGGTTCCAGCTTTAAAACCACCTCCCCTTTCTGCAGGCGAGCACTTTGGAGAATCCGCTCTGCCATACCTTGCAACCTATTATTTTCTTCGTCAATTATAGACACATAGCTTTCATATACCGCAGGATTTTTAGCAATATCTTTATCACCGAGGGCCTGACATGCTAAAGAAATCGTTGAAATGGGTGTCTTAAATTCGTGGGTCATATTATTGATGAAATCATTTTTTATTTCTGATAATTTTTTTTGTTTAAAGACCGTTGTCACTACATACGTAAAGGAAAATATGATGGCCAAAATTAACACTACAGAAGAAGCCAACAAAAACCAAATACGGGTGATAACATATTGCCGCTCATTGGGAAAATAAATCATCAATAGATTTTGGGGACTAAATATTTCACCGGGAAACAATAAATATCTAAAGCCACTCTCCAATAACTCTTTGGGATACTTACCGGTTTTTTGCAACACCATTTTATTACGGGTGGGACTATATACACCAAATTCATATTTAGTATTCAATCCGGCAGCTTGAAATTCAATTTTCAGCAGGCTATCAATCAATTTCCGGCTTAGTCTGTTTTCCACAAACTGCATATCTCTGGGCGCCACGCTGAACATCCGTTCCACGATATGCTTATTTTTAACCTTTACTGACAGAAAGGGGTCTTTAATGGCATTTTGACCAAAACTAGAGAAATTATTCAGCAGATAAAGGTTCAAAGAGTCTCTCTTGCTCAAAAAGTTAATATTAGAAGACCGCAGGCTATTTTTTTTGATTTTAATCATATTGGCACGGTCGATGCGCTCGATATTGTACACCGCTTTTGTAACCGCATCACTCACATCACGAGTAAAAATGGCATGTTTTACCATTACTGCATTTTTGATCCAATACACCTGAATCACCATTAAGGTAATGAGGGTAACGGACATCAGACTGATAATAAAGTATATAACTTTTTTGTTCGATTGAAATGGTTTTGAGCAAAGATAACATCTATAAATGCTTAATAATTAGGGTTTAACTTTCTTTAACGCTTGTTAAAGGCGCTTAACATATCAGGGCATTTTACCGCTGTATATTTGCATCATTAACTAACACGTTAATTTTTCTCATAACAACAGCTAGTTGTGAAACTGGCCATAATTGAATAAATGATTTGATTTTGATTTTTGATTTAAAGCAGGCTTCCCCAAAAACGTCGTCTGCTTTTTTTATGTCGTTTTTATAGATCCGGATGCAAAACTTTATCCTTTAAATCTTCGGGATCGATGCCTGAAAAATCCATTTCGCCATACATATCAATCAGTTCGGGAGCAAAGGGCTTGATATAAGGATAGAATAAGGAAGATTCGGTGATATCCTTACTCAATACTACTCTTTTCTTATCTACTTTTTCTATGATGAAAACAATAAAACTCAAAAAGATAACGGCCTTAATAACTCCAAATAAACCACCGGCACTTTTATTGATAAACCCCAAAGCAACCATATCCACCAATTTAGAAATTAACTTACCCAATAAATTGATGGCAATGATGACCAAAACAAAGGTGCTAACAAAACTGATGATATTGAGATATTTGGTCTTCACATTCAATGAATTCTTAAGAAATTCCGCTGTGATATCCGAAAAATAAAGACTTAAATAAATCCCTATTATCAAAGCAAACAAGGTCGATAGTTCAATTATCAAACCTTTTTTGAATCCATTGTAAGCAAGCCAAACAACGGGTATGATGAAGATGATATCCAATACATTCATATAGCTATTTTTAATTCGTTAGTCCATCTTGGCCTTTACTTTCTCCATTTTTTTAATCGTTTAGTCAGCTCTGTGGAAAACACAAACTCATTTAAATGCTCGTGATCGCTGTTTAAAATTTCATCACGATTACCTTGCCAACCTATCTTCCCTTCATCAATAAATATGATATGATCTCCCATTCTTAAAACAGAATTCATATCATGGGTATTGACTACCGTTACCATATCATATTCCTGCGTGATCTCGATTATCAAATCGTCGATGATACTGGCAGTATTGGGATCTAATCCACTATTGGGCTCATCGCAGAATAGGTATTTGGGATTATTGGCCATGGCACGAGCAATGGCCACACGCTTAATCATGCCCCCACTTAACTCACCGGGCATCAACTTATTGGCATTCACCAACTTCACCCTACCCAGAACTTCATTTACTCGGTGTAACTTTTCCTCATCTGACATGGTGGTGAACATATTCAGAGGAAACATCACATTCTCTTCCACATTATAAGAATCGAAAAGAGCGCCTCCTTGGAAGAGCATGCCAATTTCTTTTCTAATGATATTTCGTTTCTTTATCTTTAAAGCAGAAAAGTTCCTTCCATCAAAATCAATATGGCCATCATCCACATCATAAAGCCCCACTAGACATTTAAGCAGCACTGTTTTTCCGGCACCACTACGTCCTATAATTAAATTATTCCTGCCTTTTTTAAACTGGGCAGAAATCCCCTTCAGCACCTGTGTTTCACCAAAATACTTCGATATATTAACAGCTTCAATCATATTAAAATTGTTTGAGTTAATATGAGGTTAAAAATGATAATCAAGATACTGGAAAACACCACCGCCTTGGTACTTGCTCGTCCTACTTCTATAGATCCTCCCTTAACGATATAACCCTGATATCCGGCTACTGTAACAATAAGGATGGCGTAAACCACCGTTTTAATAAGGGCATAAAAAACCGTAAATGCATCGAACCAACTTCTTAAACCCAAAATATATTCTGCAGGGGTGAAAAGATTGGTAAATAAACCTACCAAATAACCACCAAAAATACTCACGCCCATGGAGAAAATAATCAAAGCAGGATTAATTAAAATAGCGGCAATAAGTTTTGGAAATATTAAAAAATTAGCAGGATTGATACCCATGATCTCCAAAGCATCTATTTGTTCTGTAACACGCATGGTGCCAATTTGCGAGGCGATACTGGATCCCACCTTGCCGGCCAAAATCAAACTTAAAATAGTGGGGCTAAACTCCAAAATGGCCATCTCACGAGTAGAATAGCCAATCATAGTCTTGGGTATTAATGGGTTATCCAAATTGTAAGCTACTAAAATAGACACCACAGCTCCCATAAAAATAGATATGATGGCTACAATACCAAAAGAATCCACTCCAATAGCATATAGCTCCGCTAAAAGCTGACGAAAGAATATATTTCTTTTCTCAGGCTTGGTCACCACTTGCCTCATCAGTATCAAATATTGTCCTATGCTATAAAACAACTTCATATTTCTTTAGGGTCATTTTTAGATGAAACGCTAAATTACAGATAATGTTTGAAAGCGCAAGAAGATTTATTTTCATCTTGAGTTGAAAAAGCTAGGCTGTTATCGCCTAAATAATTAATTTTGTTCCCTCATTAAGAAACCTATCCATGTCGAATACTGCAATACAATTCAAAGAGGCTATTAGTTTATGCAAAGGCGTTTTTATCAATAAAATGAAAGATTATGGAAGTGCTTGGCGCATTTTACGTACTTCTTCTCTCACCGATCAAATTTATATAAAAGCCAACCGAATCCGCTCCATTCAGCTGAAAGGCGTAACAAGAGTAAATGAAGGCATTGAGCCCGAATTCATAGGTATTGTAAATTATTCTGTCATGGCCTTGATACAATTAGAAAAAGGCATTAGCAATTGCGATGACTTAAACACCGAAGATGCCGAGGCACTATACGATCGCCATATTGAAATCTCACGTTCCCTTATGGAGAACAAAAACCACGACTATGACGAAGCATGGCGCAATATGCGTATCAGTTCTCTGGATGACATCATCTTGATGAAGCTACTCAGAATTAAACAAATAGAAGACAACAAAGGGAAAACCATAGTCTCCGAAGGCTTGGATGCCAACTATCAGGACATCATCAACTATTCACTTTTTGCCTTAATCAAACTGGCAGAAGATCGGGAGAATCAATAACTTAATAGTCCTATTCTGCATCATCATAACACTTCACTACTTCGTAAAAAGTTGTTAAAGGCCTATTTTTTCTCACAAATATTTAGTATATTTGTGTACATCCTCACCTAATATAATAAGAGGTAATTTGATTAATTTAAGAAAGAAAAACCATGGGAATCAATAAAAATATCCGCATCTATTGCGAAAATAACCAAACGGAGAAAGAATACCTATTTGGAACCACCTTACATGACATTATACAAGATCAAAAAATAGAAACAGACTACCCTATTTTAGGAGCCGTGGTCAATCATAGCTTAAAAGAATTGGACTATCTGATTTACAAACCAAAAACTGTTAAATTTATTGATTATACCCATCCCGATGGCAAACGAATGTATCTACGCTCCTTATCATTCATTCTTTTTAAGGCCGTATTCGATCTTTATCCTGAATATCATTTAACCATAGAGCACTCCGTTTCCAATGGCTTCTATTGCAAATTAGAAGACCACAACAGCGAAATACCCTATCAAGAGATTGCGCCCAAACTACGTAATAGAATGCAAGAGATAGTAGCGGAAGACATTCCCTTTCAGCGTGAAGAATTACGTACCGATGAGGCTATCAAAATTTTTAAAGAATTTGGATTACTCGATAAATGCACGCTCCTAGAAACTAGAAAACAATTCTATAGCTCCGTGTATCAACTTGATGGAGTGGTCAATTATTTTTATGGCTATCTTGTCCCCTCTACATCCTATATACAAAAATTCGATTTAATACCTTATCACGAAGGTATGTTGCTACTCCCTCCTCAACAAGACAATCCCAAAAAGATAGAGGAAGTCATCATCCAAAACAAATTATTCGAAGTGTTTCGGGAGTTTAAAGACTGGGTGAAAATTATGGAAGTCCCCAATGTTGGTCAGTTAAACCTTGCCACCCAAAGTGGTAAAATAAGCGAAATCATTAAGATGTCGGAGGCTCTGCAAGAAAAAAAACTGGCTTGCATCGCCGATATGGTGGATCAAAGGAAAAAAAATTTAAAAG
>Ga0256913_10001504_pt1 | contig 11997 bp, 7 predicted proteins | sample Axial_MatmetaG_FD_185970 | JGI IMG/M metagenome (GOLD analysis project Ga0256913, IMG submission 185970) | Deep-sea worm associated microbial mat communities from Axial Seamount, Juan de Fuca Ridge, Pacific Ocean - Axial_Mat | ecosystem: Environmental > Aquatic > Marine > Oceanic > Microbial...
CCTGTCGGACAAAGAAGCGACCCGCAAACTTGTAAGTTCTGTCACCGAGAAAGATGAAAAAACAGGTAAAACATATCTGAAAATTCCGGTAGAAAATGAAAAGCTGATCGAAAATGCAGTTAATCTCCTCGGCACATTCCTGCAGAACCTGAATAAGTAATTTATAAATCAGTATCCGACCTGCGTCATTAGCCCTTTCCCGGTGTTTTCCGGGGAAGGCTTTTTTAAACCGGAAAAAGATAAATTAACATCAAGACTTAACACTTTATTCAAATGCCATACTCTCACCCACTTTAAAATTTTTAACAAAATTTCTATCTGCGAAAATCTGTTACTCCGCTAATCTGCAATCGCAGATCAAATATCCTGCCCCTCTTCCCATCCAAGAGTTATGGCAATCTCAAGATATCTGTGAGCTTCCTCATCATCGCCCAGTTTACGACAGGCCTCTGACAGATAATAGAACACTGCAGGCTTTTTCTTTTTTATTGTACTTGCAATAAGAAGATTGTTAAAAGCTTTTTCAGGCTTTTTTAACAGTAGTTGAGTTCGTCCAAGATGGTAATATGCTTTGAAAGATCTTTTATTAAGTGTAACAGCTTTCATGTAATCTTTCTCAGCCTTTTTGTATTCGCCTGTCTCAACCCGGATATCCGCACGACGCAGGATGGCATCAAAAAACCCGGGGTTCAACTCGACAGCCTTGTTCAGGTTCGCAATTGCTGCACTTTTATCCTTGAACTGAACAATGCAGTCATTGGCCATAAGAAAGTATTCACGGGCAAATTTCTCTACACTTTTCCGCTGCTCCTTAAGCTCTTTTCTGAGTTCTATGATCTCTTTTTTCTGTTTCTCTATTTTTGACAGTTGGACAGAGATAAATCTCTGAACCTTCTTCTGTGGCAGATCGTTCCGTTTTGCCGTTGCAAATCCGAGATTCTCAACAGCCTTTTGAATATTTCCTGAACGGAATTCACGCAGGGCCTGGATATACAGGTTATCAGCCTCGGCATTCTCAAGCTGTCGATTTATCAGCTCTTTATCATTTGCTCTTTTTGCGAAATCTATCACCTCATTTTGAACTATCATATCACGTAGCGAAAGCCGTGTTTTCAGCACAATACCGTCAAGGGTACGGCAGCGGCTGAGTGCAACATAAAGCTGACCTCCGGCAAATGCCCCGCCTGAAAAATCTATTAAAACCCTGTCGAATGTCAGTCCCTGGCTTTTATGCACAGTAATTGCCCATGCAAGTTTGAGCGGGAACTGGGTAAATGAACCCAACTCCTCCTCTATTATCCGATTGTTCTTTTCATCGTACTTGTATCTTATATTTCGCCACACCTCTTTATCCACAAAATACACCTTCCCATTCTCAAGCCGCACATTAATTCCGTCATCATCAATATCCTCCACCCTGCCCAAACTGCCATTGAACCAGCGTTTTTCCTGATCATTCTTCACGAACATTACCTGGGCATTTTTCTTTAAAACAAGATATTGTAGTGTTGGCAGGGCCGATTCCGGAAATTCTCCTTTAACCTCTCCTTCAAATACATATTCATCACCCTCAAGTTCATTAAGCTTGCTTTCATTTATGTAATCAACAGTATTTCGCCTGGTGGCTAGTGTAATGTAAAATTCATCAACTGGCGGACTAAAAGAAGGATCGTATCTTTTATTTATCTTTTCTATATCTTCAATCACCGCTTTTTTAAGACGTATCTTATCAAGTAACTGTACGAATTCAACCTCATTCTGACGATAAACCTTTTTCAGCTCTATCTGTACAAGAGGTATCTGCCTGAAAACCCGTGCAGAAAAGAAGAAAGGCGAGGAATAAAAACGTCTTAGAATATCTTTATCATCACGGGTTACCACAGGTTCAAGCTGAAAAACATCGCCAACCATCAGGAGTTGTTTCCCGCCAAATGGCTGATTGTAATTTTTGGTATAAACCCTTAAAACCCTGTCGATAAAATCAAGAAGATCGCCACGAACCATTGAAACCTCATCAATTATAAGAAGCTCCATCTCTTTTATCAGCTTAACATGTGACTTCCGGTATTTCAGAAAATTGTAAATCTTATTATTTTTCGTTGAAAGATCAGGATCATCAGGTAAGATAGGCCTGAACGGAACTTTAAAAAATGAGTGTATGGTGACACCACCGGCATTTATGGCAGCTATCCCCGTAGGTGCGACAACAACTGTTTTTTTATGTGTATGCTGTACAATGTACCTCAGAAACGTTGATTTTCCCGTACCTGCCCTACCTGTCAGGAACACCGAAGTATTGGTGTACTGTATCAGCTTGTAAGCATCCTGAAATTCAGGATTATTGGTATCGATGGTTTCTGAGGACATCTTTAGTGTTTGATTTTTTTGTTGGTTCTCTTCTTCTGATATCGCTATTACGAATCGCAAATCAATCAGTTCCGGACTCCGTCTTGTATTTATTTCTTATTTTTATTCTGCCGGTTGACTACTGATTCATTGTTACATAGTTAAAGTTGCCTACTGCCTACTGCTGACTAACTTCCCCTATTTTCTCTTCTTTCGCTCCATGTAACGTTTTATCACACTGTATGCTTTAATCAACCCAAGCTCACCCGATTTACTGAGATCCTCTATACCTTTATCCTCATTTTGCAGATATAGTTCTGTAAGCCCTCTGTTAAAATAAGCCTCGGCAAAATCAGGATTTATATTTATAGCCTTGGTAAAGTCGGACACTGCACCTTCATAATCTTTTAATATTGCCTTTACAATGCCTCTGTTGTACCAGGCAAATTCAAATGTACCGTTTAGTTCGATCACCTTATTAAGATCATCAAGGATATACTGATAATCAAGTATTTGCTCAACCTTTTTCTTCTTGGGTGCTACTATGTTGTTCCCACCTTTCGGTGCAATATTTGAAGTGGTTTTAAGATTTATATGTTGTGGTGAAGGGTTATCTTCTTCCATGGCCCGTATCACCTCAACCATTTTGTATCGCACATAAGCACGATTGAAAACTGTAAGGATGTCATCAGGATCATGCTTGAGCACAGCATCATAATCCATAATGGCATTATTATAATTCATAACAAGCCCATAGAGAATTCCGCGTATAAAATAGCATTCGTACCCACAACTGTCCTTGTCTATTTTATCTGTGAATATTTTTATTTGTTTGAAGTATTCAAGAGCCTTATATCCCTCTGCTTCAGCCTCCCGGTTAGTGATCTTTAACCTTACCGGAAATAATTTTTTATTATTGAACCTCTCTACCGAAGATTCATAATACTGGTTTCGCACCATCAGCGAATCAGCTGAATAGAACGACAGACCGAAAACAGGTTCCATATCTATTATGATATTCCTATTCTGAACCTTTCCCCTGATGGTTGTCGGCACTTCTTCTTCCACCTCTTCCGACCCGAAATCATCAAGTACGGCAATCTTATTATAATTCCTGATATCCTTATCCGATTTCTTACGGGTTGCTTTTGGCTGTTTCTTACCCGGTTTATCCGCCTTGTTACCCCCGGAGTTTTTTCCCGCACCGGCAGAACTGTTCGAAGCCAGGTCTTTATCACCCTGGTTGCGTTTATCGGCCTCAAGTTTCATTGCAGTATTGTAGTCCTCCGTAAACCCTTTCAGATCATTAAGTTTTTGCTTGGCTCTTGCCCTGGCATAATATACAGGTGCAAAATCAGGATAATTATCTGCAACAATATTAAAATCCTCGATTGCCTTCTCATATTCACCAATCTGGTTGTACAGTAATCCCCTGTTATAAAGCGTCAACAAATCAGAAGGATCAAGGGCAAGTACACGTGAAAAATCCTCAATGGCATGATTGTAATCCCCAACCTGGGCACGAAGTATACCCCTGTTGGCATAGGCCATGGTATTCTTCGGATCAAGCTCAATTACTTTATCGAAATCAGCCAGGGTCCCTCTTAATGAATCAAGCTGATAACGTATAACACCCCTGTTCATGTAAAATGAAGGTTCATCGGGTGAAAGTTCTATGACCTTGTTGTAATCAGCAAGAGCCTTTTTAAATTCGTTCTTCTGATAATAAAGTATTCCTCTGTTTGCAAACCCATCAGGCAGATACGGATTGATCTTTATCACATAGCTAAAATCCTTAATGGCAGCCGCCGTATCACCTTCATTGACCAATGCCATACCACGATTGAGTCGTGCACTCAACAGACTTGGATTATTTTTCAGTGCCTTGTTATAATCTTCTATCGCCTCTTTATACTTCTTCAGCGACATCTTGCTGTTTCCTCTGTTAATAAGAAGATTTATATTTTCAGGTTCAATAGCTAAACCCTTTGAATAGATATTTATAGCCTCCTCAGCATTCCTCTCTTTCTGTTTGATTATTCCATAAAGGTTATAAGCATTAACAAGGTAAGGATTTATGTCAAGGGCTTTCTTGATGTCCTCCTCAGCCCCTTTGTAATCATCAAGACTATATTTGGCAATGCTCCGATAGTAATATGGTTGAGCAAGATAAGGTTTAACCCTGATGATCTTATTGAAATACTGTATGGCAAGAACATAATCCTCAAAATATAAGGCATTACGTCCGATAGCCAACATTCTGTCAGTATTTATCTGGGCTGACAGATCAAAAGCAAAAACGATCAGGAATATAAAAAATGATAAACGTTTCTTTCTAATCATAAAAAAATAAAAAACTTGACCCGACAAAGATAAAAATTTATAACTATTTACAATTCCTACAATCTGCAGGAAATATTTTTCATACAGACAGAAAGAATCAATATCACCTTTCGGATCATACGGCTAAAGCACAATTTCATATTCTTTTTCTGTTATGTTGTCTCTACCGTCTGTTACAACTATTTTAAACACATGTTTACCTGAACTAAATTTTGGAAAGTAAGCTTTATGTCCAGTGAGCTTATTAGTCTTCGCATCATATTCAAAAAGCACCCACTTATCATCAATATAACAATCATAATCCTTCACTCCCGCCATTTTATCATATATCTTTACACTTATCGTTTTTCTTGATCTGTAATTCAGACCTGAAGGTGCTTTGTATAATTTAACAACCGGCGGAACAGTATCGTAATACAAAGTGAATTTTCCGAAATTCCTTGTTCTTACTTTCACTTTTCCATCCTCAAACTTTCCGCCTAAACTATATGGATTGCCCTTTGAAGTAACCCCTGCTATTAGCAGTTTATCCTCCGGAATAGTCACGGAATCAGGAATAGTAATGGAAACAGTAAAATATTTTTGAACCGGGATATCATCTCTGCCGATGACATAAACAGGTGTCAAAAAAGAACTCGAATCATGATCAACCTCAAAATAAAAAGGCACATCTGTATAAAGCGAACGTGAGCCGATACTAACACTGACACCGTCAGATTCAAAATCAAACGGCTTTTCCCATGATATCATTTTCATGCCATCCTCCTCTTCTGCGGCAGGTTGGTCATTGGGATAATCAACCCCTTTGAGCATAAATGTCATCTCAGACTCATTCCCTGTGGCATCCCTGACAACATATCGGATCTCATGCTCATCTCCCTGATCAAGATAGATCACTCCTTTATTTTCCAGTTGTTTGTAAATGCTAAGTTTATTGTTTGGCTCAACAAAGCTTTTCTGTATCACTCTTCCCGAATGTTTCTTTTCGGCATAATCCATCAGGCTGTTAACATAACGTGTTTCAGCAAACGAAAATGTTGACACATCCGACATGAAAACTTTTTGACTGTCAACATATAGTTCGATAGAACGAACTCCGCATTTCCGCCAACTGTCGGATAAATAATCAAGGACCTGAATGCCAAGGCCAACCATGCCGGATGCCTTTACTGTATTTTGGCCTTTCGGATGATATTGTTTGTCATAGTACACAACAGAGAGATATTTTGGTTTATGTTTACCCTCTACACGTGAATTACTGTCTAACGGGTAAATTTTCAATCCCTGTATCTTTGGCTTTACATCATCTTTGACATCGCTCCTGAACAAAAGCGGGTCCATAGGTTTTTGTGAAGCTGTTCTGCGTATCTCAAAATGCAAATGAGGTCCTCCTGAACTGCCTGAATTTCCGGTATAAGCAATTACCTCTCCTTTCTTTATTTTGATCTCATCTTTTTTAAAGAAAAGCTCAATTGTATACGAATGTTTCTCATATTGCCTGTGACGTACCAGGGAGTCTATTCTCTTTGAATAGCGCTCCAGATGCCCGTAAACTGTTGTGTATCCGTTTGGATGCTGAATGTACAGAGCTTTTCCATAACCCACAGGAGATACTTTTATCCTTGCAACAAAACCATCATACGGGCTGTAAACACGATATCCTGTCTTTCCGTTCGTAGCCAGATCAAGCCCCGAATGAAAATGATTCGGACGTACTTCACCGAAAGTGCCACTCACAACAGGTTTGATCTTTAATGGTGGTAAAAATTCCTGCTTTTTGTTATCCTGTCCATAAACCACTACCAACAAAAAAAACAAAACCAATGTCATATAACTCCTCATACTCTCATTATTATTACAAGTATCAAAAATAATCCCCTAGACTTTAATAACAAAAAAACAACGACAAAAAGCTCATTAAATTTTAAACTAACGTTTATGTGTAATTTTTTTCTTCTGTATACGCAACCTTTTATAAATATGTTCATCTAATAGTAAGAGAAAATAAAAAATAATTTAATTGATCATAAATTAAAAACGATTAAACATTAAAGGGGAAAGATTATGAGATCAGGAAGATTGATTTTATTGTTTATTTTTATTAACCTTTTTATTGCCGGTTGTAATGACGATGATAAGTATTCACTTGGTGATTATTGGATAACTATTGGAAATATAGAAGGTAACAACGACAGTTATATCATCGTAACAGACGAAGGTGAAAGATTATACCCCAGTGCATCAGCAGTGCCGGGTTACCCTCTCGAAGACGGGGACAGACTATGGGTAAATTACACAATCCTAGGAGATGGTGAAGAAGACTCAGATATTGATTATTATGTAAAAGTAAATTATTTCGAAGATATTCTGACAAAAGGTATTTTTATTCTAACACCCGAAAATGCCGATTCCATTGGTCATGATCCGGTATGGGTACAGAATCCTGATGAGGATATCTGGATAGCAAATAATTATCTTAATATATTTTTCAAATATGAAGGTGCTCCGTGGATAGTTCATTTCATTAATGTTGTATCTGACATAGACAACCCGACAACACCTGAAGGAGTTCCTGTTTTGGAATTACGTCATAATAAGAACGGAGACCCGTATGAGGGAACACTTCTGACAGGTTTTATTTCTATCAATATGAAAAGTTTACAGGAAGAAGGTAAGGATAGTGTTAACTTCATCCTTCGTGCGATTGATGAGAACGGTGATTATGCATTGGATAAAGAATATACATACGTTTACGATAATGTTCAGGACTCAACAGCTATCGAAGCTGTTAAATTAAGAACTATTCCAGAAAAATCAGAATTAAAATAAAGCATTGACGTTACAGGGGTTAAAAACGAAGAAGAAGAAAGACAGAAGATTATAGATAAATATCTTCTGTCTTTCCTGTATCTGATCAAATATTTTTCATCATTCCCATTGTTCAAATAAATAATTTTTACCTATATTTGCACCGCATTTGAAAAAATGGTTCCGTAGCTTAATTGGATAGAGCACCTGGTTACGGCCCAGGAGGTTGGGGGTTCGAGTCCCTTCGGGATCACAAATCAATCCACAAAGCCCTTTAACATCAACATGTTAAAGGGCTTTAATTTTATACAGGGGACAAGTTTTAAAACGACAAGTATTCAGTTCAGACGGGACAAATGCTGAATTAACTGTGGCAATACTATCTGAAATATTCAACAATCCTGCGATATATGGAAATACGTTTAAAAGAACTACTTTAAGTATACTATGACTTAACTTTCAAAGTTATTAAATCAATTTATAAAATCTGATTATACAAATAACAATATAAGCTTTTTTACAAATCCTTAAATACTTCACACTTAACTATTGATGTTTATATATGAAAAATTCCACTATTAAAATCACACCTAAAAAGCATAAAAATCAAAGACAAAACAAATTTTAAGTTCTAAGCTCCATTTTTTTATAATGATGATCTTTTACAAAAACCACTACTTTTTAGTAAGTTTACCTGAATTTTAATAATCATAAATCCTATATAAAATGATAAAGTTCAGTTTTATTGCCATTCTTATTTTTATGGCATTTACCGTTAAGGCTCAAGGTACTAAAGAGGATTTTTATGGTATGTGGGCACTTAAGATTGATGTACCCGACAACTCAGCCGGATGGCTTGATGTAAACAGAAACAATGGATTCCTGGATGCCGAACTCCTCTGGAGATGGGGTAGTGTGGAAAAAGTTTCTAATGTTTATTTTATGGATGACAGTGATCTTGTTGTTACTCAAACAAGGGAAAGAGTGGTTTTCAGACAAGGAGACAAAGAGTTCAAACATGAAATAACTGAAATTTATAACATAAAAAGGAACGGTGACAAATTGGAAGGTGTTCGTATTGCTCCCAACAGGGACGGAATGGGTGCTGAAACCATAAAATTCACAGGATGGAGACTCCCTGAAATGCCGGCAGCTCCTGATCTGTCGAAAATAAAATACGGAAAACCAATAACTCTGTTCAACGGTAAAGACCTCAGCGGTTGGAGATTGATTGACCCCAATAAGACCAACGGTTTTAAAGTTGTTGACGGCGCTTTGGTAAATAATCCTGTTCACCATCAGGGAAAAAGAGTAAGCTACGGAAATTTACGTACCGATAAAGAATTCAATGATTTCAATCTGAAATTAGAAGTAAACGTTCCGGCACACAGCAACAGCGGTATTTATCTGCGCGGAATGTATGAGGTCCAGGTGCTGGATTCCTACGGTAAACCGCTGGATTCGCATAACATGGGCGCTCTTTACAGCAGGATAACCCCTTCCCTCTCTGCCGAAAAACCGGCCGAAGAATGGCAGACAATGGATATCACCCTTTACAAAAGGCACCTGACAGTGATACTTAACGGCAAAACCATAATCGACAATAAACCTGTTTACGGACCTACCGGAGGTGCTCTTCAGGCAGATGTCACCAAACCGGGTCCTATCTATCTTCAGGGAGATCACGGAAAGGTATCATACAAAAATATTGTTCTAACACCGATCATCAATTAAACCCAAACAGCCTCATGGAGAACTTTTGGTCAGCTGGTTTCTATTGGCCAATTTAAGTCGGCAAAAACATATTAAGAATAAAAAAACGCATCCTCAATAAGATGCGTTTTTTTATTCGTGTAATAAACAGCCGAAGCCATCAGGATCAAAACAGATCATACCATTTTATGTGCATAAAATGTATGAAAAACGGCACTTACAATGTTCATATGATCTTTTATCAAAAAAAATTATCTTTTTTTAAACAATCCTATAAATTGTGTGTTTACATATTAGCAAAGAGAAAAGAATGCGCCCCCTCATTTACTGGTATTCTGCGGTCATATTCCGGCAAATGAACTACGGGGCGCATTTATTTTCATTAAAAATAATTATTTTTTTTAAGAATCAACTGTTTTAGCTGAATTTTATACTTAACCCATTACCGTTTTACCCTGGCATTTCCCTGCCATATGCTCCATACCTGCTCTTCATCGGCAGGCTGTCCGTAATCGGTAAGCTGAGTAGTTGCCAAAGCTCCGGTAGCCCATCCGAACTGTATCCATTTTTCCGGCTCCCAGTCTTTAAGTATTGCATAGAGCATGCCTCCCACAAATCCGTCACCACCACCTATACGGTCAAGAACCCCAATAGGCCGGGGCTCTACAACATGCCAGTTGTCACCTTCGGAGAGAATTGCCCCCCACAAATGACTGTTTGCACTCTCTACCTGCCGCAGTGTAGTAGCGAATACTGAAGCATTAGAATATGATCTTTTAACGTTATTGATCATCCCTTTGAATCCTTCGATTTTGGCGGCAATATCCTTGCCTCCCGCCTCGGGCCCTTCAATTCCGAGACAAAGCTGAAAATCCTCTTCATTTCCTATCAAAATGTCAGAAACAGATGCAATACTGTGAAATATATCTTTCAGTTCTTTCTCCCTGCCTGCCCAAAACGATGCACGATAGTTCAGGTCGAACGAAATGGCAGTTCCGTACTTTTTGGCACTTTGAGCTATCTCAAGGCAGAATTTACCTGTATCCGGTGAAAGAGCAGCAATAAGTCCGGAAAGATGAACTATCTGAACTCCCTCCTGTCCGAATATCCTGTCCAGGTCAAAGTCCTTTACATTCAAAGTACGTCCTACTTCTCCGGCCCTGTCGTTATGCACCCGGGGACCTCTGGAACCAAAACCACTGTCGGCAATATTAAACTGGTGGCGATATCCCCACGGGTCACCCTGCTCAATCTCAGGCCCTTCATAATCCATATGACGACCTGCCAGGTTATCTTTGATAAAACGCGCAATGGGGCTTCCTTTAACAAAAGTGGTCAGCACTTTCACCGGTAAACCCAGGTAAGATGCCACACTTGCAACATTGGTTTCTGCACTTGTAGCCTGCATCATGAACATTTCACTGTTGTGAACAGGCTGTCCGTTAACAGGTGTTATCCTCACTCCCATACTGGTAGGTACCAGCATCGAGTACTTACATTCTTCAATTGATCTTAGTTTCATTTTATTATAGATTTTAGAATTTTATTAAATGAAAGCCTAAAAATAATGCTTTTTACTTAATGAATTAAAAACAAAAAGATATAAAATCTTAAATCTCATTCTCACTTGACAATTAAATTCGTATTTTCGAAGATATTCACAATGAAGTATCACAATTAAAACAAGCATCATGAAATATTTAATATCGGTGTTAATAAGTGTCATATTTCTGTCATGCACATCAAAAAAGGACAAATCGAATAAAGCAATTTACAAGGAGGTTGGCAGTTGGATACAGCTTTTCAACGGAAAAGACCTGGATAACTGGTTATGTAAGTTCGCAGGTGATACGCTGAATTACAATTACAAAAATACTTTTCGGGTACAAGATGGGATACTGAAAGTATCTTACGATGAATATGATAATTTCAACAACAAGTTCGGCCATCTTTTTTACAAAGATAAATTCTCGAACTATAAGATCAGAGTGGAATACAGATTTAAAGGCGAGCAGTTGCCGGGCTCTCCTGCATGGGCATACAAGAACAACGGTGTGATGATCCACAGCCAGTCACCTCAGTCGATGGAAAAAGATCAGTGGTATCCTGTTTCTATCGAAGTACAACTGGTTGGCGGTAACGGTAAGGATAAACGGCCGACAGCCGGCGTCTGCACTCCCGGGACCAACATTGAAATAGGCGGGAAAATAGTTCCTCAGCACTGCACACCGTCACTTGCCAAAACATACAGCGGAGATGAATGGGTCACAGTTGAAGCCGTGGTACTAAACAACACAGTCATACAACACTTTGTTGAAGGCAAAAAAGTTCTGGAATATACTAACCCGACAGTAGGCGGAGGTAACGGTAAACCTGATGATTATCCGGTCCCCGATGGAACTCCTCTAAAAGAAGGTTACATAGCAATCCAGTCGGAAGGTGCACCTACAGAATTCAGAAAAATAGAACTGATAAGACTTGAACCTTTAAAATAACTACAAATTTCAACCAACAAATTCTGATATTCATGAAATTAAAAAGTGCAGTTTTATTATTCCTTGCAACATTACTGTTTTCATGTACTGACAATTCAGATAAGGAGAAAAACTTAAACGAAAAACATAGCCTGTCTTTCCTTATGGATATGGTATTCAACAATCCCGGAGAGAAGCCAACGGTCACCAAATATAAAAATCCAGAATTCCTAAAAGAAAAAGGGTATAACGGCATGGTCCCGCATTGGAACATTCAATGCGCTCTTACCTATGACACTTTTGAAAATGGGAT
>Ga0256913_10001505_pt1 | contig 11993 bp, 5 predicted proteins | sample Axial_MatmetaG_FD_185970 | JGI IMG/M metagenome (GOLD analysis project Ga0256913, IMG submission 185970) | Deep-sea worm associated microbial mat communities from Axial Seamount, Juan de Fuca Ridge, Pacific Ocean - Axial_Mat | ecosystem: Environmental > Aquatic > Marine > Oceanic > Microbial...
ATATATATATATAAAAATAAAAATATATATATATATATATATATATATATATATATATATATATATATATCCATACACATCCTTACATACACACCAGCACACACACTCACAAACAAACCTATACACACACATACACCAAACCCTGACACACATCCATATATGTATTTATACACACACACACACACACATGCGCGCGCACGCGCATTTAATCGCACAAACATATACAAATAGAGAAAAACATAAATCGTTAACTATTATTTTCTTACACTAATAAATATACACATCATAAACAAGTTCGCTAGCAAAGTCTTAATAATTATATCACGAACTTCAAAAATGACGTGATTTTTGTTGCATTATAAAAAAAAATATCCTTAAGGTTATCTTTGCACAAGACTACCAATATATTTATCAAGCATTCAGTAAACCAGTCTACCTGAGAGATACTAATCTTTAATGAATTCTTATGTGAGAAGAGTTTTATCTTAGATTTGTGGTTCCAGCTACCAGACAAATGGTGATTAAGTTCAATTTAAAAATGTCTGATAGGTGTTGAGGTTAAATGTACAAGCCATACGTCTATGAATTATATGTGTCAGAAACACGAGCAATTGATGGTTCCAGCTACCAGACAAATGGCGATTAAGTTCGATTTAAAAATGTCATCGAGTTCGGCACTATGAACACAAGATCAGTCATGATTTAATTGTATCTGTATCTATAAATGTTAACTAATCACATTGAGCTACCCTTTTACTCAAATAGTCAAGCCATTTTGCAGCTGCGTGCAATACCATTGTAAACCTTTCTTTGGAAAATATTAATTTGCTAATATAATTAATTGCGCTCACAATATCCGATATTTATGTTTGCACGTTGCTGAGTTACTAATAGAGAAAGTGTTGTTATAAAGAAATCAATGATTGGGAGATAGCCCATTGCTTTCAACAATATCTTGATTATTTTATTCTCGTATGATATAGTTTGTGTATCGGGATGTTATTGTTATAATGATAACTTAATTGGCCTCAGTCACGGTTACAGCAAAGAGATATAGTAGTTGAGCAAGTCTGCTTAAAAGGTTCCATAATATCCATAATCCGCTTATTTACAAATATGACCCTATTTTGTATTTATATGATGTTCACAATAAATGCCAATGTCATCAGAATGCCGCTCTTGGTAATGTCCAATAACTGTTACATGAAAAAAAAAATATGTCACGCAAACAATTTTCTTTCCTGTTCAAAAGGTCTATACACAAATTTACAAAAACTAAATATGACAAAAATAATACGATTATATAAAAACGTATTGAATAATGAGATATCTAAAACTGTATTAGAAAAAAAGGGAACAAATTAAGGACCACAATGTCACTTGAACAAATACGTTTTCAGTATTCAGTGTTTGGGATTCTCGAATGTGAGCTGAGAGAGCATTCAATCGCTTGTCTGCTGAATACTGACATTTTCTTTTGCTATAGCTAGATGATAAAACCTTTGGTACCGCCAATATCATTGAATCTATTGATTTGGGTGTTTTTCTTGGTTCATAAGCTGGCAATATGTTATATTTATATATGATATCCTGTTCAAGTAGCGCATCATATGTGCGAGTAAGGATTTTAAGTTGCACTCGATTCTTAATAGGTAGCCAATACAGGACCTTCAATACTGGTGTCGCATTCGGGTTACAATCTGTACTACGGTTTCTGTATACGTCGTAATCTTTTAATGAAGGTCTGGGGCAATCCATTGAAGAACGCGATACAGTAGTCCAAGGGTTGTGTTATAAGCCCGTTGACTAGTCATTTAGTTGCATTACTTGTTAAGTAATGCCTAATGTGCCCATTGTTGCGACTTAAAAGGGGGTCGTGAGATTGCAGCGTGATATTCGGGTTACAATCCGTGCCGCTGTGTTCTGTATATGATGTAACCTTTTAATGGATGTCTGGGGAAGTTCATTAAGTAAAGCGTTACAGTAATCGAAGTATTACAATAGTCGAAGCTTGATGTTATAAGCCTGTTTGCTAGTGACTATAATCGCTATAATCAGATAAGTCATATATAGGGAGTCACAAATGTCTATACGAGATGCTACAAAGGCATGGACTACAGTTACAAGTGATTATTGTGTGCCATGCATCCTGTTAAACAGAGGACGTTTTAATCTGGTAGTAGGCAGCTCGGCATACTCATGTCATATGTTCATACACGTTAATACATTGGTCAAAAATAAACCTCAGATTACTTTTCTGACCCATTCTGGGTAATTGAAGATGCACCCATCTGAAATGCTGGTGTTATTAGGGATTTAACACTATGTGGTGATGCCAAATATGTAATGTTATCATTTAGTTTTAGAAGATTTTAATAATAATAATATACAAAATGTATATAGCGCCATATATACCCTGTAATAGGTTATTCCAAGGCGCTTGACAGTACATAATATTCTATAGATGCAAAAGATTTACATCTTTAAAAATACACAATTCTTTTAAGCCAAATACATAATATATTCAAATAAGAAAAACTGAAACAAAAAGATTAGTTTATATATATTTTTAAAGATATCAAGGGACTTTCTAATGGTTACTGGAAGATTATTCCTGAAGTTTGTAGCCTTTATGAAACATCTATTATCGTATGTCACTCCACCTTTGTTGGTATGGCTCAGAATACTCCAGACTCAGATAGTTGGGATATTGCTGGCTGATACGGAACGACAAGTTCCTTGAAGTGTATATAAAATATTGTACTGCGATCTATATATAACCCGATGCCAATGCAGGGAGTCCAAGACTGGTGATACATGTTCTATTTTATGAGTGCGAGTGACCAACCTGGCATAATACTTCTGTACTTTCTGTAGCAGTGTCATCAGTGTGCTTGGAAGGTCATACAGGAGAGCGTTGCCGTAATCAAGCCGAAATGATATCAGGAGGGGAGTCGGTTTTTTGCAAGCATCCAATGTGTTGTACCGCATGATATGACAAATATTACGAATTTGGTAATAACAGGCTTTTGATATTGCATTTACTTCTCTCCATTGTCAGGGAGGTATCAAAACATACTCCTATGTTCGTCACTGACGATTCTACAGAAACAGTTTCATTACCTACCTGGAGCCTTAATTCCTCACTTATACTAACCTGATGTTTAATGTAAAAATAATTAGCTCTGTCTTTTCCTCGTTTACCTTAAGCATGTTTGCACTCAACAAGTTCATATATCTGCCAAACAAGCTTCCAATTTCTTTGCAACGTCGGACCAAGTTGTTTGGGGCATGATCGCCATATAAACCTGGTTATCATTTGCATAACAGTGGTAGAGCACATTATGTCTGCTACATATCGCACCAATTTGTTTTGAATACAAACAGTATTTACGTGGTCCTAGTACCGATTCTTTTAGCACCACAAAATTCAGGCAATTATCTTCTGATGTCGTAATACCTTTGACAACACACTGAGATATGTCACTCAAAAAAGAATTGATACAGGAGAGGAGATCCAGGAGAGGGCAAATTCCTCTTGTGATCTATAACATCGAAAGCAGCAGATAAGTCAAGCAGAACTAATGCCGCCATACACTTCCTATCTAAAGCTTCAGCAATGTCGTGATGGACCTTCAGGAGCGCGGCCTTTGTAGAGTAAACGGCACGGTAACCTGACACTAGTGATTTGTTTATAATAGCCGTAATCAAAGGCAATAGGTATTTCAACATTACTTTCAATAGGTATATACAAAAATGGTCCAGTTCACAATATTTTGAGGGAGACTTAACGATGATATCAAGTACCTCGTCTTGAGTGGCAAGCGCAAGTTTTATCAGAGGCTATCCTTCAAATTTGATATCAGCGCTCATTACGACAGCGTCACTTATTGGAGATCTGTGATTATCAATGTAGTATCTAATTGCTGTAATTTTCCTCATGAAGAAATCGCTAAACTTGTTGTCAGAAATGCAGGTTCGGTCGTGTAAGATCTACGGTCAATTGACTGGAGATCCTCGTGTATCCATCAAGTATCCATCAAATAGCGTTCAATATGTGTGTCTACAATTTTCTATGACCTCATGGAGATGAAAGGAACATTTGATAACGGTCTGTATTTGTTTTAGAAAGTATGGATCAAGAGTTGGTTTCCTAATAAGTGATCTTAGCTGAGTTCCCATAAATGCAGGGAAAGCACGACTACTATGCTAGTAGACATTGGCAATCGCGGTGATAATATAAATTAACTCACAAACACATAGCTTTAGAAAATATGTGGGCACCGGATCAAGACTACAGCATTTACTAGGTGACTTCATGATGATATTCTTCACTTCATCTATTAGAATCTCATTGTTGTGGGTGGCGTAACCGGCGCTGGCCCAATAGTAGTAGTAGTAGTTGTTGTTGTAGTTGTAGTAGCAGTAATTTTTCAGTGTGGCAGATTCTTTTTTCAAACACTGCAATACGAGCATACATACAACAGGTGCAGAGTTCATTGAGCATCTACAGATTATAGTAATATGTAATTCGTTTTTTGTAGAATTTGTATTTGCATAACTATTCTTTGAAAACAAAGATTACGGAGTGGAAAAACAAATATTGATAGAAAACCCTTATTTCAAACAAATTATATTATGTAGAGCATCAGACAGTGGTCATTTTACATAACATCATATTTAAAATAACCTAGTTATCAATGCGGTATAAACATAAATAAGACAGAGGATCTACTGATCATAGGCTATTATTAGCAAACGTGTACAATTTTAAACCATTAGGTCCAGATAGGAGAAGACGACAGAAATTAAGATAAAACAACACTCATAATTATATGACAAAGCTGTTTGTAATTCTCCCCATAATATCGGAATCAGACGCATATTTTTCACAAATGTTAAGTAATTTTTTAATTGCAAAGGGGGACGTACTCAAAATACATAAATAGCACAATTATTAGTATTTCTCTCTCTTAGTAGGCGATGAATGTGTTACTAATACAATGTGATCACATAAGTAGGTAATGTTTATTATTATATACTTCAAAGCCTTATTTAATAAAATACCTGTAAATGACCACGATAATCTAAGGGATTTATGTGTATCTAGTTAATATAATTCCAGTTTATCGCCTGAAAAAGACTTCTAGAATCAGGGAAACTACACCAATATTAGTATGTGTTTGTTAATATTTCATAGTTGCTATAAAAGTATCCATTTTCTTTACAAATCTGAGTTGATGATGAATCTAAGCATATTAATATAGCTCATTTTAGGTTGAACCAAAAGAACACCGCATTGTCATACATATTTTCTAAAGGTTATTTGAAAGAAGTTGATATAGAGTTTTATTCCATGTACTATTTGAGTATTTGGAGGGACGCCGTTTATATCAATAATCCAAAGTAAGGAATTAAGTTATAACAGACATATTGATGTAATAAGTACATTATGTATCTGAATAGATCTCGTATAATAGAATGGCTTTAGAGTAAAACAAGGGAAATTGGTGTCTTTTTCAATGAAGGAGATATCGGTACTTAAAAGTAAAAACATAACAACATTAAAACGTTCATTATCATCATACCATCATACAGGTGTGTTTATATGTGTGTGTGTATGTGTTTATGTGTGTGTATGTATATGTGTATATATGTGTGTGTGTGTGTATTTGCGTTCAGGAGAAGTAGCATCACGTGGCTCGTTCGTTATTAGAAACTGACAATTTTATTATTCACTTCGACTAAATAGTTCACGTCTTTATTGTTCGCTATCACTTTCTCATTGGACGCCCAATAGCTTTAATTTCAGTAAGGCCAAAGGTACCGCGCAGATTATTGGAACATGATTCGATTTATGTTACTTTAGCCCTGGAAATCAATACAGTAGGTGATAAACTATATTGGCTGTATCGAGTTTGTGAAATCACGGTCATTAGTTGAACCATCACAAGTGTCGTTTGCCTGTTTGTTACAATACAATATTGTGCCAATCAATATTCAAATATAATGCGAGGGATGACATGAAAATTGTTTGGCTCTAGAGATAGCGTAATCGATAAAGTCGAGAATTGATATATATATATATATATATATATATATGGGGAGGGTGTCTCTATCTCTCTCTGTGTGTGTGCGTGCGTGTGTGTGTGTGCGTGCGTGTGCGTGCTTGTATGCTTATGAGTGTGTGTTTGTTTTCTATATGCAAGATGGACTAACTAAGATCTTCATTTCAGTAGGCTGGTTTTCTTTTATAATTCATTGAGTCGTCACTAACTGTATGTTAACCTTTAGTTTACTGTCATGGTACAGTGACGTTGTCGTTGCATACTTTATGCTCCTGTATTACAATATTGCGCTCCAGGGAATGTCACTTTATTACAATTGAAAAACGAGGATAGTTTGCTTGCTTTCATTTTGACCTTACACGCATTGTCCTAACTATTAGTTCCCAATATGTCCGTAAGGTAAAACAGATACACGTACAGACACACACACACACACTCACACACGTAATCACACACACACACACACGCACACACACACTAATATATGTTTGTGTTTATGTGTGTATACATTACATTACACATGTCTCAGCATGAAAAGTCTCCACTTTGGATTCAGTCCCCTGAAGAAAGGTCCAGAGTTTGAATTCACGGTTCCAGATTATCTGTGCCTGTGCCTTATTATACACAGCTAAAACATACACACAAATACACATATTTATACACACTGACGCATAGAATAACACAAACATATACCTACACGCAGATACATAAACGGTTTAGCAAAATTACATACACTAATATATATACACATCATAAATTAGTTGCCTAGCAAAGATTTAATACATAAAATAGGAACTACAACAAATGACGTGAATTTTGTTGCTATTAAAATGAGTGATCTCTAATCGCTTGTTATATGATAAAAGGTTTTTATCTGATATGTTTCTCAGTTTTTTGTAGCATTCTATGGCTGAGTAAGCTGTTATTGTATTAATTCTTAGATTGTTCATTATATAATAAACAACACCTGAATGTGAAGTTTGCTTAAATAATGTTGTGTAGTCCAGATGGCATAAGATATAATTTTAAAATGTCTCATAGAAATGGACAATCAACTAAACTTTTAAAGAATTAGCTATATACGTTTTCAAAATACATATTTGCTACAGTAGTAGGTTATATATATTGTGATTAGTTTTCAATTATACTTACTAATGCTGTCTACTGAGAGGCTACTAAGCGTTCTTATGGGACATTCTTCCATTTGATAATATTTCTTATAATTAACAACTAATTATGTCACATAGATTACAGTGAACCAAAAGGTTGGGGGTTAGCTTTAACTATTTTATAATACATGAAGAAATTGAGATGATAATTAATTTAATACCTTTTCCATTCGTCAGTTAATATTTATACTATTAGTGTATATTATAATGTTCTTTCGTGGATTGTCATACACGTATTATAACTTGTAATGTACGTAACAAATTAGTAATTATTCCGAAGAAAAGACAATATTTGTTAGTTTTTAAATACAAAATAAATTTAAAAAAAAACACTTTATTTCATTCCGTATGAAGCAAACAAGTATTTCAATGTTCTTTCTATGAAGATGCCGCAGATAAGGCAATATAAATTAAGGATAGTGCAGGTGGTTAAATTATTATATCATAAATACGTCACATTATGCATGGGTTTTGCCTGCCGAAGTGTCTGTCCTGCGATATATATCTGTATTAACCTATTAGGAAAACCAAAATTAAGACTATATCATAGTTTTAGTGCATGCTACTTCAACTAAGTAGCTTCTCTCAATAGATTAAACGGGAACCGTCATACATTTAAATATTAAGTTTCTAAATCTTTATTTGCTATGTCAAGGAAAGGATTGGCTGAAAGATGTGTCAAACTTGTTTTCTTCATGATTTGAAGACAATACTTGAAGGTTGTGGCCAACCACGTTCCTATTCAATCAATTGAGATACCTACTATATACTTAGGGCACCAAATACTTGCCAATACAAGTTAATTTGATCACTTCCTAGACAAAATAAACATGATAAACTCTGATAAACATTTTTGCTAATGTTATCAGAATGCTGAATGGAAAACAGTAAAAAGGTGATTTTCAACCTTTTACAATTGTTTTTGCGAATTTCTAGCTTTGGGGACTAATATATCGTTATGTAGGCCTACGGAAAAATATTTTCCAAATTGTTTCATTAATCGAGTACCTGATTTAGAAATTTCAAGGATTACAAATTACTACCTCATCTAAAGTGGACGTATTTACTTCTTGATTAGCTGATTAGATCGTTTGGAATGAAAAGCACTAATTATGCTATTTTATTGAATGATAGCAGGAGATTTGTCCCTATACCATGTACTGACTAGTACATGGTATAAAGCTCTCTTTCCATATTAAAAACCTGTTCAAAACCAGATATAACAAATACTATACGATTATTTCGAAATAGATTGTATTATGGGATATCTAAAACCTAGTAAGAACACAAAAAAGTGAAATTAAGCGCCAAACTTTCAGCAACTTCTTTCAAATGTTCAATGTTTTGGATTGACGAACATGAGTTGAGAGCGCATTCTATAGATTGGCTGCTGGACACTGATATTTTATTCTGCCATGGCTAACTAGTCCAACCCTTGGAACAACCAATGTCACAGAAACCATTGATCATAGTTTTCTTCTTGGTTGCACTCAATCCATATCAGGTAGCCAGTAGATATCCTTCATTACTAGTATAATGTGTCTGTAGCGTGATATTCGGGTCACAATCCGCGGTCTTCTGTATACTTTGTAACTTTTAAATATAGGTCTGGATAAGTCCATTGGGAAAACCGTTACAGTAGTCCAAGAGTGGTGTTATAAGCCCGTTGGCTAGTCACTTAATTACATCACTTGTTAAGTAACGCCTAATGTGCCGAATGTTGGGACCTTCTTGATAGCGATTCGTACTTATATTATTCAACTGTTGCTCCATATTCAATGCAGCGTCAAAAATAACACCTAAGTTCCGCACAGTATTCACTGTTGTTAGATATGAATAGCATAAACTATGTCTCGTAATTATTCAGATTGAGCATATTTGTACCTATCTATCCCTCAATATCAGTGAGACAGTTCTGAATGCATGAGATGGATTGTGTTTGCACAGCGTCTTCATTCACTTTGAGCTTATATTGGCATACATGGCATATTCTGCCGGCCAAGTACCAAGCCTAGTGATACACTATATTTCAGGAGAACTGGCTTAGAGTGCTCGCTATCTATAACCACTGTCTGGGTGCGGTCGGTTAAGTACGATGCTATCCATTTGAGAGTTGCTCCGGAGATTCAGAACACATTTCGGTCGTGTGAAATATACGGTAAACAGACTGGGTATCCTTATGAAGACTAATATTCACCCAATGGCATCCAACACGCGTACTACTAACTTTCTCTTGCACCTTGGAAATGAACGGAATGTTGGATACCGGTCTGTAGTTTAGGTTTTTGAAAGTCTGGATCGGGTGTTGGTTTCATAAATATGATCTGAGCGCCCTTAAATGGAGGCGGCACACGACCACTATCCAATGACATTTACAATCGCGGTGATGATAGGAATTAACTCACCAACACACAGCTTTAGAAGCTATGTGGGTATCGGATTAAGAATACAGTAGTCACCATTTTCAAGATGAGAATCTAAACTTCATATTGCAATAGGTGTTTACGCGTCTCAAGTAATACATTTATATCGATATTCTTGTCAACGACGTGCTCCTGATCTGTCTGAATGTCAAGTCTGATGTTTTGTATCTGATCAATAAAAACAAAGCTAAACATCTGGCTTATTGTTCTGGGAAACCCAGGCACGTATTTGTTCTATTGGAAACAGTCTTGTACATATGAGAAGGTTTGAATATCGCTTTGATGAAGCCCACAGCGAGGAGGTTAAGTGTGAGTTTCCTAATGTGGTCGGTAAATCCCGGATCAGAGGTGGTAGCGTCTAATGTATGGCCATAGCACAATAGCCGATTCGGCTCCAAGTGGTTGTATTCCACACGCTTTCTATTCTCAACTCACTGAGCATCACCATCATGAAAATTTAGGTATCTAGCAATCATAATCTCATTATTGTTGGTGGCGAACAGGCGAGAGAGGTAGCCTACTGTCCAATCATTCAGGAAAGGTCGAGCCATTATCTTTCAACAGTAGGGGACTGTGTAGTTGCTAGTAGTATTGGGGTCTAAAGGTGGTATGACATATATAGCAAATACTTTCTACTACCCATGTTGGGAACATGTTTTGTGTCCAAAAACATTTTTTTCCAATAAGTTCCATCCAGTAAAATACGTTATATTATTTGTACTTTTTTTGTATTGTTGTTCAATGTCTTTCTTACCTTCCTTTTGTCGCCAAACATATTGAAAGGAAGTAGTAATTAGCGAAGAAAGGTACTTTGGGCACGATGACCTCAATGTATGTAATAAGTCAGCTAATCGTAGAGGCTATTCCACTGATATTGTTCTCTTGAAGTTCTTCAGTGATTTGTCTGAGGCTATTGATGAAGCATATATAACTCCATTAGTTATTTGGTGTTTATCTGCAGCATTTTATGTAGCTGATCATAGGATAATATTGAAGCGATTAAAATGTGTATTTTTTGGTTTTTGCCATTAACACTAATGCCTTAACATTGGTAAAGGCATAACTCTCCGCGATAATTGAGTTTATTTCAGTAGCTGATGAAACAATACCAATTGTAGGTCTCCACTTTGGTGAACGACTTTGATCAGTTTAAGACCAAGGAATAAATGACATAATATTACATTTCATTGTTAAGTCTACAATATACAAGTGTACATGTGTATGTAATAAATAGGATGTTTTGATTTCAATTGAATCTTGTATTGAAGCTATACGAACGTGGATGTATGACAAAATGTTGAAATCGAATACCCATCAGAATAGAGTGGTTTCTCATCCAACAAGCGTGTGAAGAAAATTGAGAATGTTCGCATTAAGGTAGTATCCAGTTATATAAAATCGCCATGTCATGAATGAGCTAAATATATATGCTTTTAATTGTGATGGGTTGAACAGCTCAACTCAACAAGATAAAGATTGATATATGTTAAATGATATTAGTATTTTGTATGAGACGTGGTTGTTTAATGATGAAGTGTTTGTCTAGTCAAATATATATATACTGGTTTATGTGGCAATTGTCATCTCTAGCATGAATACTGAACTTATATTTGGCCGCCTCTGTGGTTGACTATGCATCCAGTTGATATCATCTTCGAATAAGTCATGTGGCCGAATCCAGGATTCGCGATTTAGAGGTATGCAACAAAGCCCGATGTAGACATTTATTCTTAAATGTATATTTTCGATATTATTTTTCTGACTATTGTGATGAATATATACATTATTTACACAAACGTGTAACGTTATTGGTACTTATGAGTCACCTTATGTATAGTTTGGGTGTGTTCAATGCATAAATGTAATTTTTCTGATGATCCAAAAATATTATGTATAAGGAAATCTCTATTTTTATTTAATTACATCAACTTCCATTTATTCAGTTTTACCTATGTTAATCAAGCTCATGGTATAATATCCTGGCTGGTCCTGTGGCTAAGAGAACACACTCGTAACGAAAACCTAGGTACATTTGAAATTTACCAGGACTGTGTTGCTGATAATCATTTACCACTTATTATTACAGTCCATTGTATTGTAAATGTATTTACTAAATTGCTTAATGATAACACTTTGAAATATTCTTGGAAAAATATCACTGATGAAGATGGAACTGAGTATGATATTGTTCTCGATAGGTTTTTGTCTCAGACAGATATTCTTTATGATTCATTTTTGTGGGATGACTTTAATCGTTTAAATGAAAAACATTTACAGGAAATAACTATATATATATATATATATATATATATATATATATATATATATATATA
>Ga0256913_10001506_pt1 | contig 11977 bp, 4 predicted proteins | sample Axial_MatmetaG_FD_185970 | JGI IMG/M metagenome (GOLD analysis project Ga0256913, IMG submission 185970) | Deep-sea worm associated microbial mat communities from Axial Seamount, Juan de Fuca Ridge, Pacific Ocean - Axial_Mat | ecosystem: Environmental > Aquatic > Marine > Oceanic > Microbial...
CATTCTCTGAATCCTTGGTAGTCATATTTTTTTGACTACAAAGATTTATATTTTATCTCTTCCCCACAACTTTTCTATTTGATCCTGAGGAGACAGGACGAAAGGAAACTAACCTTGCATACTTCTTTTGGGATTTCGTTATACCCTTTGCCGATTTGAAGGTCTTCGCTACGCTACGGCCGTTCAAATGGCTTGCTGTAACAAGGCTCTTCGCCTCTTTGCGCCTTCGCGTGAGGGGTTTTATCGGCGAATTTATATTATCGGTGCTCTGCACCTCCTGTTATTAATTAGCGATATCAGATTTGCGATTTGCAATCTGCGATAACCAAGAACCAACTAACCCTGCCTGACGGCAGGCAGGCAACAACCAAGAGCCATTCTTTAAAGACCTTGAATCGTGCCTGTATTAATGCTAGCACATTCAAGCGTCAAGGTAACGGAGGATTTTTATCTGCGAATTACCTGCCTGCTGCAGGCAGGCGCTAATTAACGCTAATGAATATTTCGGTGTTCTGCACCTCAGTCCCCTCGGTCCCCCCCCTCTTCTCTTTCTGTAGCATCGTTTACTTATTTTCTCTTTAAAACGAATGGAAAGAAAAAACACGATTATTTACCGGCATGCTTTTGGATTCTTATTTCTGGTTTAATCGGACAAGGAATTGAGAAAATTATTGTAAACCTTTGTTTTTAACTATATTTGTATTTATCAGGAAATAAGTTTTTATGCAATTAATGAAACGTATATTTATACTTTTATTTTTATCAATCTCTTTTTTTGTATATGGAACTGGTGTATTCAGACATATTTCAATTAAAGACGGTTTAAGCTCAAACCGCACCTACCGGGCTGTACAGGATAACGAAGGTTTTGTATGGATAACTACGGGCATGGGTGTTGACCGTTTCGACGGAAAAAACATAGTACATTATGATCTTGCGATGCACGACGAATTGTCCTCTTACGGTTATCAGTTCAACACTATCCTGAAAGATGAGAATGATAATATTTTCGTAGTTAATAACCGTAGTTACATATACCGCTTAAACCGCAACAAGGATGAATTTGAACTGATACCTGCATTTAACAACTATTACGGAAAGTATATTTACAATACCATAATATCTCACAACAAGATGTTATGTGTTACTCCTTCGAGGATGATCATATACGATTACAAAAAAGATTCGATTTACAGGCCTCCGCAACTGTTCAATAACATGTATAACATAATAGATGCCGGTAAGGGCTACTTGCTAATACGCTCCAATAAGATTTTTAAAGCGGACCATGATCTTACAACACTTGATGAATTATGTGAATTAAGATCCAATGACTCAAAAATCCCCATCCTTAGAAATATTATAAATGGCAGCAAAAATGGTGAATTCTGGATAGGTACATCTAACTGCGGCATCTTTCATTTCGACCTCAATACAGGCAATTACAAAGAGGTTAAGGCTAACCGTCACCTGAAAAACTTTCCGATACGCGACATTAAGTTAATCAATGACACGACTCTTCTCATCGGCTCTGACGGAGCGGGCCTGATAATCGTGGACACAAACACCAGCGAAATAACTGCACAGTACCAAAACGATCAGGATGATGATAATTCGATAAGTTCAAATGTTATTCACGGGATTCTAATTACAGCCAATTCTCTTTATTTCATAACTACTGACATAGGCGGAATCTCAATAATGAACCCCAACAAACCCGAATTCCAACTTATAAAACGGATAAGGGGAAATCCGAATTCACTGTTAAATGATGTAATCTATTCCATTGTTGAACCCAGGCCGGGAGAATTAATTTTCGGGACCGACAGGGGATTATCATTATGGAACAGAAATAAAAACAAATGGAAAAATATCGATTACAGCAGTACAGGCAGCAGGAACAATGTAGTAACCAAGATAGCAACTGCAGGGGACGGTACATTCTGGGTAAGTTATTTCATTAGAGAAACACGTGTTTTTAATGCATCACCAAAGTTCAGGTTCGTTCCCAAAGAGATCAAAGCGATTAAGAATTCAAAAGCAATGCTTTTTGACGACCGCACAAACACTCTGTGGATGAGCCGGAACGGACGAAACATCAGACTGGTATCCTACAACTTCAACCATCACTCATTGAACCATTACACCATTCCCAACGTGCTCTGTTTGAAAAAATACAAAAAGGAAAAGATCATTGTAGGAACTACGGGAGGGTTATACATCATCAATATTTACAAAAATGATTTTTCCAAGTTCAGTAATTTGCCGTCTCAATTTTACAGAATAACATCCATAGCTATTTCAAAAAATAACAAGATATGGATAGGAAGTGACAGGAGCGGTGTCGCCAGGATCGACATGAGCAGCAATGAGATCGAAACTTTCACAACAGACAACGGCCTGCTCTCGAACCACATCTTTGCCATATCTACTGACAATAACGGCAACCTGTGGGCATCTTCCGACAAAGGGCTATCGAAGATAGAGGCAGGCAACGGGCATATCACAAACTTTTTTAAATCGGACGGTGTCGTCACCACTGATTTCATGAACAGGGCGATCTGCAAACTTCATACCGGTGAAATAATCATAGGCAGCGCTGTCGGGGCAACTCTGTTTGATCCCGATAAAATTAAAAGAAACAGCTATCACGAAAATCTTGTATTCACTAACCTCTATGTGAACCAGAAAAAGATCACTCCTGCCGGATCTGAAATTCTATCGTCCTCACTTAACAACACAGAACACATACATCTCAAATATGACGAAAACTCATTTGCCATAGAATTTACTAATATCGACCTCATCCATCCTGCCCAACATAAGTTCAGCTGGATTCTCGAAGGATTTGAAAAGGAGTGGACAAAACCTTCGGAAACAAGAACAGCATCCTACTCAAACCTGAGGCCGGGAGAATACACTTTCAGGGTCAGGCTCATTTCAGGACTATCATCTGCCGGCCTCCCGCATGAAAGAGCCATGAAAATAACTATTTCCCCCCCGGCATGGCGCACTCCTGTCGCATTCATCATATACTTTTTTGTTATTCTCCTGATAATTTATCTTGCACTTTATTATAACAAACTGATGCATGATGTAAGAAGCTCAAGGGAGAAACTACAATACCTCGCCAACATGGCACATGATGTAAAAACTCCGTTAACTCTCATCAAAGCCCCCATTGGCGACATCCTTAAAAAGACAGACAACGAAACGATAAAAGAAAAACTTGAGCTTGCACTTAACAATATAGAAAAGCTTCAGAAAAACATAGGACAATTTCTCGATTTTAAAAAAATAGATAAGATCGAATATGTTCATTACGAGAAAATAGACATTATAGCCTTTATTAAAAAGAAGATATACGCATTCAACCTTGTTGCGGAGAAAAATGATATTAAACTCACCTTTGAAAGTGCCTATGAAAGCCGCATCATTTATTGCGAGCCCGACATGCTCGACCGCATCATCAGTAACCTTCTTTCAAATGCAATAAAATACAACCGTCCGGGAGGTTTCATCAATGTCAGGATACTCATCGATGATGACCATTGGACACTTATAGTAACGGATTCCGGTATAGGGATCCCCCGCAAAGAACTGAACAAGATATTCAAACCCTTCTTCAGGGCGGAGAATGCCATGAAAGCGAATAAACCGGGAAGCGGAGTAGGACTGGCACTTGTAGCCGACATCATGAATGTGCTAAATGGAACAATAACCGTTAAAAGCAAAGAGAACAAAGGCACAACTTTTACTTTAAAATTCCCGATAGGAGAACCTGACATAAACGAGGGAACGGAGATTGAAGTAGATTATTCCGGATCAGAAGAGCAGGAAGAAACATCAAGATCGGAAGATGCCATTAAAATTTTGGTTGTGGAAGACGACAAAGAGCTTAGAGACTACATCAGCAAAGAGCTTTCAAACCATTATAACGTTATCGAAGCATCCGACGGTAACGAAGCCATGACAAAAGTAATAAAGGAGCTGCCCGACCTGGTGCTGTCGGATGTAGCCATGCCGCGGATGAACGGGCGCCAGCTTTGCATAAACATAAAAAGCAAACCTTCAACATCACATATCCCGGTAATCCTGCTATCAGGCCTTGACTCGAAAGAACACATACTGAAAGGGCTCGAAGCCGGGGCCGATGATTATATAACCAAGCCTTTTGACTCTTCTATTCTGATCGCGAAGATCGAAAATCTCATAAACAGCCGTAAAAAGGTAAAAGACATGCTGCTTGACCCGGCCAAAGGCAGCCTGGATGCCGAGATAAAAAATGATTACGACAAAGAGTTCGTTGCAAAGATCACAGCTTTGATCGAAGAGAACATTTCGGACCCTGATGTATCTGTACGTATGTTGTACACATCAGTAGGCATGAGCCGTACGGCATTTTACCACAAACTGAAATCCCTTATCGACATGTCGCCTGCCGAATTCATACGGCTTATCCGCCTCAATAAATCAAAAGAGCTGCTGCTTACCAAGCAATACAACATTAACGAGGTGGCATACATGTGCGGCTTCTCTGACCCGAAATACTTCAGCACATCATTTAAAAAACATTTCGGGAAATCACCTTCAGCATTTGTCTCCGGAAAATAAAACCTGCCCGGATGAAATGATAAATAATAACTTTTATAAGTATTTTAAAAGTTGATAAAAATACTGTTCTGTTAAAGGGACCAAGCCGCCATAATGGTTAATTTTTGTACATAAATAAACCTTTTAGGACAAATTCAAACCCTTCTATTATTATTCTACCAACTGTTTTTCTGAACTTTACGCACACCACCACTATATTAAAAGCAAGCTTTCCGTTTGTTAAAATTAGTAAAACTTTGTAAAGCAAATTCAAACCAAATATGATATTAATTGAACCTGTCAGGCCTGTTCGCTGAATACATTTGCAATGAATCTTTAATTAATCAACTAAAAGCAAATGCTTATGAAAACTTTAATCTCATTTTTTATTTTAAGTATGATTACCAGTCTGACATTTGCACAGATAATGATAAAAGGGCGGGTAACAGACGAATCGGGGGATCCGATTCCCGGTGTTAATATTTACATTAAAGGTACTACCAAGGGAACTGTCTCCGACATGAAAGGTAAATATCAATTGGAAGCTAAAGAAGGGCAAACCATTGTTTTCAATTTTATAGGTTACGAGAAAAAAGAAGTCGTTGTCGGCCGAAAACCTGTAATAAATGTAAAACTAAAAGAGAAGACAACAGAACTTTCAGAAACCGTGGTTGTCGGTTACGGATCAATGCGAAAGAGTGACCTTACGGGATCTACAGTTTCGGTCAAAGTAAGAGATGATGTTGCCAAACAATACCCAACCGTTGACCAAATGTTGCGGGGACGTGCAGCCGGCGTACAGGTCGTTAGTAACGATGGAAATATCGGTTCAGGTATCAGTGTCAGAATACGAGGCACGAACAGTCTTCGTTCAAACAATGAACCACTTTATGTTGTGGACGGTATCGTTATCACAACAGCAGGCGAAGATGCTGCAGCAACATCTGACTTTAACGACCTGTCGCAAAATCAAAACGGATTGAATGGTATCAACCCTAAAGATATTGAAAGCATCGAGGTTTTGAAAGATGCTTCGGCTACCGCAATTTACGGTTCAAGAGGTGCCAACGGTGTGATCCTGATAACCACTAAAAAAGGTAAAAGCGGTACTTCAAAGATCAACACATACTACAGTGCTTCGTTTACAGAGATAAGCAAAAAGCTTGATGTACTCGATGGTGTTGATTATGCACAATACCAGAATGAAGTCTCATTACTGAGCAACGGACAACCTAAGTACTACATCAAAGACGGAGATGTTTACGGATACCAGGATGGCGAGCTCTTACCTGAGCCATACAGGCAGGTTGACTGGCAGGATTTTGCATATCGTGCAGGGATATCACACAATGCCGGCATTTCGGCAAGCGGCGGAAGTAAAAAAGGCACTTATTACGTATCTGCCAGTTATAACAATATCAACGGAGTTACCGAGAATACTAATATGCAGACCGGCGACTTCAGGCTTAACCTCACACGTAAGTTAAATGAAAAACTATCATTAGACACTCGTGTATCCCTGTTTTATTCAAACGGTTTCTTCCCGCAAACAGCCACAAAACTCGGGGCTAACGGAAGTTTTGTTAAAAGTACGATAAACTCAAATCCGTTGATTGGCGCAGATGTGGAGGACTTCATGACCGAATTACAAATGTCGAACCCTTACTCGTGGATATATGACTACAGGGAGAAATCAAAAGAATTTAAAACATTCCTCTCTATGTCGCTTAATTACAAACTACCGGTAAAAGGTTTACGTTTCCAACTGCGTACGGCAGGAAATAACAGGATAAAAGACCGCCGTAAATTTTACGGATTGACAACTTATCAGGGTGCTTCTTCCAACGGAAGCCTTTCCATGGCAACTCAGGAAAAGTGGGCATGGAACATAAACAACCTGCTGTTGTACGATCGTACATTCAACAAGACACATCACATCAACGGAATGGTAGGTTATGTTTACGACGGCAGTTACATGGAAGATAAATTATACAGAGTTGAGGACTTTACAACTACCGAGTTTACCGTTGACGGGCCTCAATACGGTACTATGGTAACCCACCCGTTGAATGTAATACCTCGCAGCGAAGCCATGAACTCGTTCCTTGCGAGAGGAAACTATTCTTACAAAAACAAATATATCGCAACAGCAACATTCAGGGCCGACGGATCCTCTAAGTTTGCCGAAGGCAACCGTTACGGCTACTTCCCCTCATTCTCTGTTGCATGGAGAATAACAGAAGAATCATTCATGCAGTCACTGGGGCTCTTTTCAAATCTTAAGTTAAGGGCAGGATGGGGGCAAACAGGTAACCAGGCAATTCGTCCTTACCAGACGGTTACAACTTATGCAGTAACAATGTATGCCAATCCTGATAACTCAACAGGTAATTCATTCGTGCCTGCTAATATCGCAAATCCTGACCTTACATGGGAAACAACCACACAAGGCAACGTAGGCGTTGATCTGGGTTTTATCAATAACCGTATAACTGCAACTGTGGACCTGTACAGTAAACAAACCGATGACCTGCTTCAGATGGTAGCTTTACCTAAATCAACAGGATACAAAAGGATGTACATCAACCGCGGAACGATAACAAACAAAGGTGTTGATGTCTCTGTTAACGCTGTTGCCGTTCAAACAAAAGACTTAACCGTATCAATAGGAGGTAACTTTTCTGTAAACAGAAATAAAATTGTTGACCTTGGTATTCCTGATGCTCCTATCTATATCGACGGAAAAGAGGAACAGAGGTCTTACTATCTCGGAGACAACATCTCTACCGGTAACACCTTCAAATGCCCTGCTAATATCTTCATGGCAGGAGAACCTGTGGGGATGATCTGGGGTTTTAAAACTGACGGAATATATCAGTCGAATGATACTACTGCCGCTACTTACGGCAAAGAACCGGGTGATGTAAAAATTCTTGACCTCAATAATGACGGTAAGATAGATGAACATGACCGTACTTTCCTCGGAGACCCGAATCCCGATTTCGTTTACGGATTTAATATGAGCATCTCTTACAAACGCTTCACTTTAGACATGGACTGGAACGGCGTTTACGGAAATGATATAGTAAACGGCATGGGCCTTAGTTATTACATGGCCACCGGTTATCAGTCAAACATCCACCCTGCCGCATATCACGAGGCTTGGAGGCCTGACAGAGAGACAAACAGGTTCCCCCGCATCGGCTATCGCGAAATTGGAGCAATTGCCATCACCGACAGGTTAATTGAAGACGGAAGTTATTTAAGGTTGAACAACCTGACAGTTGGATATGATGTGCCTTTGGAGAGTTTATTCAAACAATTCCACCTCTACGCTTCAGTACGTAACCTGCTTACAATTACAAACTACAGCGGCTATGACCCTAACGTTACAAGTTTCCTTTGGAATGGTAACATCCAGGGAGTTGACTGGAACCCGTTCCCGAATGCAAAAACATACATTGTTGGTGTAAATATTAATTTCTAAACGAAAAAACAATTAAAGATGAAAAGATATAAGTTTATATTATCGATACTTACGGTTGCAATGTTAACTGCATGCAGCCTGACAGAGGAGCCTCCGTTTTTGTCAAGGGAGAACGTGTTTGAGAATCTTGCCAATGCACGCACAGGCCTTAAGGGCGTTTATAGCGGCCTTGCCTCATGGAAAAACTATTCGTACGGAGCCCATGCACTGTACAACGGCTTCTCCGGTTTTTATGTTGCCAGGACCTGGAGAGGATTAAAGGACCATAACAACCAAACACTTTTTGCCCTGAAACCTCAAGCAAACTCAAGAGAGGTTGAAGATGTCTGGTTCGCGAATTATCTTACAATTTCCCGTTGTAACGATATTATTGCCACGATCCAACCGATAGAGAACCCGCAAACAGATAATGAAAGAGGGATAAATGATGTTCTGGGGCAGGCATATTTCATACGTGCTTTTGAGTATTTCAATTTGGTAAGATTATGGGGTGATATCCCTTTACGTCTAGAACCTATGAATAATTCAAACATTCATAAACCCAAATCTCCGGCTAAAGATGTTTATGCACAGATCATCAGCGATGCCGAAAACGCTATAAAATATATCTTCCCCCACAGCGAGCAGCTGACAGGGTTCGTAGGCAAAGAGGCCGCAAACATGCTGCTTGCAAAAGTTTACATGACCCTTGCCACAGCCGATCCCGGATTACAGGAAGTAACTCCGCAGGAATACTGGCAAAAAGCTTATGATGAAGCAATACAGGTTTACGGGAAATACTCACTTGTCAGCAATTTTGCTACTTTGTGGGGAGAGACATCGGGTGACAACACTCCTGAAAACATCTTTGAGGTACAGTTCAACGATATTGCAGGTGCCGGAATGGTAAGGTATTACACTCCGCGTGGAGCAACAAAAGGGAAAAACACCTGGGGACGTGTAGCTGTTAATGTTGAAATTTACGACGACCATGTTGCCACATACCCCGGCGACCCGAGGATAGAATCTGATTACACCACTTCATATGTCGATGTTGTAAAAAACAAAGTGGTTGATCTGTATCCGCTGGCAGCCCGTAAGCCGTGGCGTTTCATTTTCTCTTTCCCTATGCCTTACAAATATTTTGTAAAGGATCCTAACTTGATGACAAACACAAACTATAAGAACTTCATTATTTACCGTTATGCCGATCTGTTGCTCATGCTTTCTGAGATATCTAATGAGCTGCAAAATGGAGAAGAGATGAAATATGTTACCGAAGTGCTTCAGCGTGTAGGGTTATCACCACAACCGGGATATTACAACGGACAGGATGCTTTCCGTGAAGCAATAATGAAAGAGTACAGGTACGAGCTCTTTGGCGAATTACAAAGTGTGTTTAACGAGCGAAGAAGAGGTGCCGAATGGTTCCAGACTCATGTGATCGATGTACACAACAACGCTCCTACGTTCGATCCTAAGATCGACATTAAGTATGAAGTTACCGCAGAAGAAGCTATGATCCTTCCGATACCTTCGTCAGAGATTAATACTAACCAGGAAATTAACAACTAAGAGTTATGAAAAAGATATTTAAATTTTTATTTGGAATATTAATGTTGTCAGGTTTTATGTATCTCTCTTCGTGTGAAGATGCCCTTGACCTGAACTATGAACCGTACCGACCCGAGGTGCCGGTAAAATTCACCTATACCCCTAAGGAATTCTATCCTCAGAAAATAGAATTGGTTTCTGACACTCCCGTATTTAAGGTTACAGGAGTTTACACTCTGACCATCGATTCTGTTCACATTTACGACAATGGCGACTGTGTCCCGGGCAACTTTAGCGTTGATGTCGAAACCGGTGTTATCACATACAACAACACGCAGGGAACGATCAATCCGGGAAGATATGCATTGGATATGTCGATAAAAACTGTCAACAGTGTTGTTAAGCTTGACACGGTATATAGTTTTACTATTTTCGATGTTCCTGTTTCTATCTCTGCTGATCCTGCCGAAGTAACCACCGGTGCCCTTCAACAGGGAGTTATTTCAACCATCAGCTATACCGACGAATCTCCTGAGCAGAACCTTGTTGTTGAATCTTATGATATAAATCCTTTCGTTCAAGGATTCTCAATAAACTCAAACGGAGAGATAGTCAAAAGCACAAATGCATTACCTAATTCAACAGACACTTTATCTATCCTGGTCAACACGAACCTTGGAAGTAAAAGTTTCAAAAACGTTGTCATCGTCCACGTAGGCCCACCGCCGACAATACTTTACTCTAAAGCTTCTGACGGTGACACTCTGAAAAATGTTATCATGTCGCCGTCTGACGGCTACTCAACAAAAGCACCACAGCTCTCAGGAATGAATGCAGACGGCGGCTGGGAGGTGATCGTTGCTGACACTGTACCGCAGGAGGTTAAAGATGCCCTTTCAATTGACGCAAACGGTATCATTACATTCAAAGGTTCTGCCATCGTTCCTGACGGTGTTTATACCATTGGTGTTAAAGTGACCAACTCCTCAGGTGTGTCATTCGAATTTAAAGATCTGTTCACATTTACGCTAAAGACTAAATGGGGCCAGACAGTTTATGCCGATAAAGAGTTCGGTGACGGTACTATCACTTATGCCAAAGATCCCGGCTCTGCATCCTCATTCGGCGACGGAAATGGATATGCAAAAGGATACCATGGCAATGGTGCGATACTTAACTCATGGTTCATTGCTAAAGTTCCTGTTTCTGCCGACTGGAACGGAAATAAACTACTCGTTTCATTCGACGAAAGGAACGGCTGGGGGCCAAAACAGGATCCTGTTTATGCTGAAACCGTAAGAACACTGCAGTTCTCTTACGACCAGGCTTCATGGACAGACATTATGGCTGCCGATGACAGTGACTGGCCTACATCCGGATCCGGAGGCTTTAATTCAATTAAAGACCAGGAAACAGAAGGCATTGAGACCAACCACGCAGAGATTTATTTCAAATGGCATTACGATAACAGCGCGTCATCAACCCTGACCAAGTCTGTGTGGATGATTGACAACCTGACATTCAAATACACTGTGAATTATGATATAATTGAAGAATAAACTACAATAAAGGTTACCGGGCTATTCCCGGTAACCTTATATCTCAAACCAAAATGAAATCTTTAGATGAAAAAAAATATGTATTTATTCAAACCGGATTGATCTTAATCCTGCTTATATTTATAACACTAATGATTTATTTTTTATAATAAGTGGTATGTTAAACTACATTTCCGGCTGCTTCAAAGGTTAAATAACTGCATTTATTTTACCTGCTGACTTTTTCATTAATCCAAAACAACTATTTACAATGAAATATCCTCTATTAATACTGTCGCTTTTAATAACCGCTCTTGTCCTTATGACATCCTGTTCAGGGGAAGAACAAAAAAAGGAAAACAGCACTCCCGTATATCTTGATCCTGACAAGCCTGTTGACAAACGCGTTGATGATCTGATATCAAGAATGACCCTGGAAGAAAAGATCGGACAGATGTGCCAGTATGTAGCTCCATTGCACATACAGGAGACCATCGACAGGATGAAGAAAAACATGAAACTGAAAAAAGGAGACGACCAGTACGGAATGTACCCCGGCATTAATGCCGACAGCCTAAGGCATCTCGTAAAACTTGGAAGGATCGGCTCTTTTCTTCATGTCAAAGACCTGAAAGAGGCAAACGACCTGCAAAAAATTGCTCTTGGATCAAGACTGAAAATACCATTGATCATCGGCATTGATGCCATTCACGGCCATGCCCACATCTATGGTGCCACCGTTTATCCCACACAGCTGTCACTTGCAAGCAGCTGGGATGAGTCACTTGCTTACGAAATAGCAAAAGCAACAGCTCTGGAAATGAGG
>Ga0256913_10001507_pt1 | contig 11973 bp, 12 predicted proteins | sample Axial_MatmetaG_FD_185970 | JGI IMG/M metagenome (GOLD analysis project Ga0256913, IMG submission 185970) | Deep-sea worm associated microbial mat communities from Axial Seamount, Juan de Fuca Ridge, Pacific Ocean - Axial_Mat | ecosystem: Environmental > Aquatic > Marine > Oceanic > Microbial...
AAAACGAATGCTTCAGGAAGCTGTTGATGCTTTGTTCGATAATTCCCGACGCGGAAGCGCAGTACGTAGCGATGGCAACAGACCGTTAAAATCCCTTAGCGATATGCTTAAAGGTAAGCAGGGACGCTTCCGTCAGAATTTGCTTGGTAAACGCGTGGATTACTCCGGCCGTTCGGTTATTGTTGTGGGGCCTGAATTGAAACTGCATCAGTGCGGGCTTCCCAAAAACATGGCGATAGAATTATTTAAACCGTTTGTAGTGCGTAAATTAATTGAGCGCGGATATTACAAAACAGTTAAAAGTGCCCGCAAAGCCGTTGATAGAAAAGAACCGATTATTTGGGATATTTTGGAAAGATTAATTGACGGACATCCGGTATTGCTAAACCGTGCCCCTACTTTGCACAGACTCGGTATTCAAGCGTTTCAGCCGGTGCTTATAGACGGAAAGGCAATTCAATTACACCCGATGGTATGTACGGCATTTAACGCCGACTTTGACGGTGACCAAATGGCTGTTCACGTTCCTCTTTCGTACGAGGCACAATTGGAAGCATCTTTGCTGATGTTATCAAGTCATAATATCCTTTCTCCTCAAAACGGAAGTCCTATTGTTGTCCCTACACAGGATATTGTTCTAGGCTGTTACTATTTAACAAAAGTTAAAGCCGGTGCAAAAGGGGAAGGTATGGTGTTTGCCGATACCCAAGAAGTTCACATTGCATACGATAACGGTGCTGTTGAACTTCATGCAAAAATTAAAGTTAAAATTAATGGCGAGTTGATAGAAACAACAGTAGGACGCGTTATTTTTAACGAAATTGTTCCTCCTGAAATGGGATTTTGGAATGAACTGCTAATTAAAAAAGTGTTTAGCGGATTTATATATAAAATGTTTGTTAAACTTGGTAACGAAGTTACTGCAAACTTCCTTGATAATTTGAAAGAGTTGGGATATAAATATTCAACGGCTGCCGGTATTTCAATTTCGTTCAGCGATATGATTGTACCCGACGAGAAAAAGGCCATGATTGACGATTCCAACAAAAAGGTTTCGGAAATTATGGACGAACATGATCAAGGTTTTATTACAGATGCGGAACGTTACAATAAAATTATTGACGTTTGGACACATACAACAAATAATGTTGCAAAATCGTTGATGGAAAAAATCAGGACCGACCAAGGCGGATTTAATTCGTTACATATGATGGTGGACTCCGGTGCAAGAGGTTCTCAAGAACAAGTTCGTCAGTTAGCCGGTATGCGTGGTTTGATGATGAAACCTCAAAAATCTCTTTCCGGTGCTTCCGGCGAAATTATTGAAAATCCGATTGTGGCTAACTTCAAAGAAGGTCTTTCCGTGCTTGAGTATTTTATCTCTACTCACGGTGCTCGTAAAGGGCTTGCCGATACCGCACTTAAAACAGCTGATGCAGGTTATTTAACCCGTCGTTTAACGGACGTTGCACAAGATGTTATTGTAACGGAAGAAGATTGCGGAACAATTAGAGGTGTTGATGTTTCCGCAATTAAAGATGTTGAGCTTGAAAGAGAACCTTTGGCGGAACGTATAACGGGGCGTGTTGCTCAAGAAGATATTTACGACCCGCGTACGGATGAGCTTATTGTTGAAACCGGTGAATTAATTGACGAAGAAAAAGCCGAACAAATTGACGAAGCGGCAATTGATTCGGTATTTATCAGAACAGTACTTACTTGTGAATCCGAGAGAGGTATTTGTGCTAAATGTTACGGAAGAAACTTAACTACCGGTAAATTGGTTGGTATAGGCGAATCCGTTGGTATTATTGCCGCTCAATCAATTGGTGAACCGGGTACTCAGTTAACATTACGTACGTTCCACTTGGGTGGTACTTCTTCGCGTATTGCAAGTCAATCCGAAGTTTCATCCAGTATTGACGGTATTGTTAAATTTGATAAAATAAATTATGTGGAAAGAGAAGATCTTATTTTCGGTAAAGTTAAAATTGTAACCGGAAGACGCGGTTCCATCGGTATTTTTGATGAAGATGGTCGTCAGATGAAAAAATACGATATTCCTTACGGTGCCGAACTTAGAGTTAAAGAAAATCAAGCCGTTAAAAAAGGTCAACCCCTTTATAATCACGACCCGTATAATGCAGTTATTCTTACCGACGTAAAAGGAACCGTTAAATTTGTTGATTTGATAGATAATTCCACAATTAAACAAATTGCCGATGAACAAACCGGGCACGTCCAGAAAGTTGTAATAGAATCTAAAGATAAAACATTAACCCCAAGTATTGTTGTTACTGATGAGAAGGGAGAAGAAAAAACATTTAACTTACCTACGGGTGCTTATCTTTCCGTGGAAGATGGTACAACGGTTGGTGCCGGAACAATTTTGGCAAAAATTTCAAAATCCGATTCAAAAAGTAGAGATATCACAGGTGGTCTTCCGAGAGTTACGGAATTGTTCGAAGCCCGTAGCCCGCATGACCCTGCCATCGTTTCCGAAATTGAAGGTATTGTTAAATTCGGTGCTCGTAAAAAAGGTTCACGAGAAATTATTGTCGAATCTGTTGACGGAATGGATGAGAAAAAATATAATGTTCCTTACGGCAAACATATTCTTGTTCAGGAAGGTGACGAAATTCCTGCTGGTGAAAAAATTACCGACGGACCAATTGACCCGCACGATATCTTGAAAATACGCGGTACAAATGCAGTGCAAGAATATCTTGTTAACGAAATACAAGATGTGTACAGATTGCAAGGTGTAAAATTAAACGATAAGCATATTGAGGTAATTGTACGTCAAATGTTACGCAAATTACGAATAATTTCCTCAGGTGATACTTCCTTTATTGAAGAAGACTTGGTTAATAGAGCAATTGTTGTAGCCGAAAACAAGAGAATGTTAGAATCGGTTTATGTGGAAAATCCGGGAGGTTCCAAGTTGGAAGTCGGCGATATAATTTCCAGAACCAAAATGCGAGAAATCAATTCCGATTTGGAAAGAAAAGGCAAAGAGTTACTTCAAGTTAGAGATGCCGAACCTGCAACATTCGATAATGTATTGCTTGGTATTACACAATCGGCACTTTCAACGGAAAGTTTCATATCTGCCGCTTCGTTCCAAGAAACCACCAAAGTATTAACAAATGCAGCTATTGCGGCAAAAGTCGATAAGTTGACTGGATTGAAAGAAAATGTGGTAATAGGCGGAAAAATTCCTGCCGGTACCGGACTTAAAAAGTATGAAAATATTATTCTTAAAACGGAAGAAATTGTGGAAGAAACCGAAGCCGAAGAATCAGGTAAAATAGTTTCAGAAGACGGCAAAAAAGAAGAATAAAAGGGATAAAAATATTAATCAGTGTGCTTGACATACTCGAATATTAAAGGTATATTGAGAGTCTGAATTTTTAAGCACTTTAAAATTTTATGGAGGTAAATAAGTGCCAACAATAAATCAGTTGGTTAGAAAAGGACGCAAGGTTGTAGAGTCTAAAAACAAGGCTCCGGCATTGGAAGCATGCCCTCAAAAAAGGGGAGTTTGCACCAGAGTTTATACAACAACTCCTAAAAAACCTAACTCAGCATTGCGTAAAGTTGCCCGTGTACGGTTAACAAACGGTATGGAAGTTACGGCATATATTCCTGGAGAAGGACATAATTTGCAAGAACACTCTATAGTATTAATTAGAGGTGGAAGAATCAAAGATCTTCCGGGTGTTCGTTATCATATAGTTCGCGGTTCGCTTGATACAAGTGGAGTTGACGATAGAAAGAAAAGTAGATCTAAATACGGTACTAAAAAACCTAAAAAATAACAGATTGATATGAGAAAGAGAAGAGCAGAAAAAAGATACATTAAACCCGATCCGAAATTTAACGACGTATTAGTTGCTAAGTTTGTTAACTATATTATGTTAGATGGAAAAAAATCTACTGCAAGAAACGTTGTGTACGAATCGTTTGAGTTGATTGAAAAAAGGACAAAAAAACCGGCTTTGGAAATATTTAAAAAAGCTGTTAGCAATGTTCAACCATTGGTAGAAGTAAGAAGCCGCAGAGTTGGCGGGGCAACTTACCAAGTACCTATGGAAGTTAGACCAGAGCGTAGAATTGCTTTGGCGTTACGTTGGCTTAAAAGATATTCAAAAGATAGAAAAGATAAAACCATGGCAGAAAAGTTAGCGGCGGAATTAATCTCTGCTTCTAACGGTGAAGGAGCGTCGGTTAAGAAAAAAGATGATACACACAGAATGGCCGAAGCAAACAAAGCCTTTGCGCATTTTAAGTGGTAAAAAGATGATATTTTGATTAAGGATTTTGATTAGATGGCTAGTAAGAGAGTAGAATTAAATAAAGTAAGAAATATCGGTATTATGGCTCATATCGATGCAGGTAAAACCACCACTACCGAGCGTATTCTGTACTATACGGGTAAAACCCACAGAATAGGCGAAGTACACGAAGGCGGTGCTACCATGGATTGGATGGAGCAGGAAAAAGAACGCGGTATTACAATTACAAGTGCTGCTACAACTGCATTTTGGAACGGGCACCAGATAAATATTATTGACACTCCCGGACACGTTGATTTTACGGTTGAAGTTGAGCGTTCGCTCCGTGTGTTGGATGGTGCAGTTGCTTTGTTTTGTGCAGTCGGTGGTGTTGAACCGCAATCCGAAACCGTTTGGCGACAAGCGGATAAATATGGCGTACCTCGTATTGCCTTTGTTAATAAGATGGATCGCGTTGGTGCCGACTTTTTTAATGCTGTTGATATGATGCGTAAAAGATTGGGAGCAAATGCTATTCCAATCACTTTACCGATTGGCGAAGGAGATATGTTCTCCGGCGTTATAGATTTGGTAACCATGAAAGCAAGAATGTATCACGAAGATACTTTGGGTGCTACATTTGAGGATAAAGAAATTCCAAGCGATTTGGCACCTATTGCTGAAAAATACAGAACTATTATGTTGGAAGCCGTTTCGGAAGTTGACGATACGCTTTTGGAAAAATACCTTGACGGCGAAGAAATTACGGAAGATGAAATACAAAAAGTTTTAAGAGATGCAACAATCAATTTAACAATTACACCTGTTTTGTGTGGTTCTTCGTTTAAGAATAAAGGTGTTCAAAAATTGCTTGATTCTGTTGTTGACTTTTTACCGTCGCCACTTGATGCCGGAGAATTAACCGTTCATCATATACATCAAGATGACGAGGTTATTAGAAAAATTGATCCTAAAGAAAAATTTACTGCTCTTGCATTTAAAATTATGACTGACCCTTATGTAGGTAAACTATCTTACATAAGAGTATATACCGGGAAATTACAAGCCGGCTCGTATATCTATAATGCTACATCCGATAAAAAAGAACGCGTAGGACGTATTCTTTTAATGCATGCGGATAAACGTGAAGATATTAACGAATTACGTGCCGGAGATATAGCTGCAATTGTAGGACTTAAATATACTAAAACAGGCGATACTCTTTGTACGGAAGATGATAAAGTTTTGTTGGAAAAAATGGAATTTCCGGAACCTGTTATTCAGATTGCAATTGAACCGAAAACAAAAGCAGACCAAGATAAATTGGCCGATGCATTGGCAAAACTTTCGGAAGAAGATCCTACATTTAGAGTGATGACCGATGAGGAAACCGGGCAAACACTAATTTCAGGTATGGGAGAACTCCATCTTGAAATTCTTGTTGACAGAATGAAACGTGAATTTAAAGTTGACGCTAATATCGGTAAACCTCAAGTTGCTTACAGAGAAACAATTACCCAGACCGTTCAGGCGGAAGGTAAATTTGTTAAGCAAAGCGGTGGTAGAGGTAAATACGGGCATGTCTGGTTAGAAGTTTCACCTAACGAACCCGGCAAAGGTTACGAATTTGAAAATGCCATAGTTGGTGGAGTTGTTCCTAAAGAATACATAACTCCGGTTTCAAGAGGCGTTGAAGACGCAATGAAAAACGGTGTAATTGCGGGATATCCCGTAGTTGATGTAAAAGTTAAACTTTATGATGGTTCTTATCATGATGTTGATTCAGATGAGGTTTCTTTTAGAGTTGCAGGTTCAATGGCTTTTAGAGAAGCTGCAAAAAAAGCAAAACCGGTATTGTTGGAACCGATGATGAGTATTGAAGTTACAACACCCGAAGAATATATGGGCGATGTAATGGGAGATTTAAATTCGCGTCGCGGTAAAGTTGAAGGATTTGACCCGAGAAAAGATGCACAAGTTATTAAAGCTAAAGTGCCTTTATCGGAAATGTTCGGATATGCAACGGTGTTGCGTTCAATGACTCAAGGACGTGCAATTTATTCGATGCAATTTTCTCATTATTCTCAGGTTCCAAAATCTATTGCGGATGAAATAGCGGAAAAAATAAATTCAAAAAACTGATTAGATAAATTAAGCAATTAAACAAGAATTAAAATAACAAGGAGTTTTCTATGGCAAAGGAAAAATTTGATAGGAGTAAACCTCACGTTAATATCGGTACCATCGGTCACGTGGATCATGGTAAGACTACATTAACAGCAGCTATCACAATGTCGTTAGCTAAAAAAGGTTTATCGGAAAAAAGATCATTTGATAGTATTGATAATGCACCTGAAGAAAGGGAAAGAGGTATTACCATTGCTACTGCTCACGTTGAGTATGAAACAGAAAAAAGACACTATGCACACGTTGACTGTCCGGGACACGCCGACTATGTTAAAAACATGATTACCGGTGCTGCTCAAATGGATGGTGCCATTTTGGTTGTTGCTGCAACAGACGGTCCTATGCCTCAAACAAGAGAGCATATTCTTCTTGCACGTCAGGTTGGTGTTCCAAGAATTGTTGTTTATATGAACAAAGTTGATTTGGTTGACGACGAAGAATTGGTTGAATTGGTAGAAATGGAATTAAGAGAACTTCTTTCCGAATATGAATTCCCAGGTGATGAAATTCCAATTATTAAGGGTTCTGCTCTTCAAGCTTTGGAAGCAGCTTCAGGGGATGCTCCTGCGGACGATCCTAGAATGAACAGCATTTGGGAATTGATGGATGCGGTTGATGAATATGTTCCCGTTCCTGAAAGAGATTCCGACAAACCATTCTTGATGCCTGTTGAGGACGTATTTTCAATTACCGGACGTGGAACTGTTGCTACCGGTAGAGTAGAACGCGGCGAAATTAAACTTAATGAAGAAGTTGAACTTATCGGTCTTGGTGTTCATAAAAAAACCGTTGTTACCGGTATTGAAATGTTTAGAAAAGAACTTGATTCCGCTATGGCAGGAGATAATGCCGGTCTTCTTATGAGAGGTATTGATAAAAAAGAAATCCAAAGAGGTATGGTATTGGCTAAACCTGGTTCAATAACCCCCCATACAAAATTTGAAGGCGAAGTTTATATCCTTTCAAAAGATGAAGGCGGACGCCATACACCGTTTTTTAACGGTTACAGACCACAGTTCTATTTCAGAACAACGGATGTAACAGGTATAGCAACATTACCTGAAGGTACGGAAATGGTTATGCCCGGAGATAATGTTAAAATGACAGTTGAATTAATTTCGGAAATTGCAATGGAAGAAGGATTACGTTTTGCTATCCGTGAGGGTGGTAGAACCGTAGGAGCCGGCGTAGTTTCAAAAATTATTGAATAAGTAATAAAAGTTAGCATAAATGCCCGATTGAGTTAAATCAATCGGGCAAATAATTAAGGAGAGAAAATTTTGGCAAGTCAAAAAATTAGAATAAAATTAAAATCATACGATCATATTTTGATTGATAAATCGACTGAAAAAATTATTAAAACTGTTAAAAGTTCAGGTGCGGTTGTATCCGGACCAATTCCTTTGCCAACAAGAAGATCAGTTTATACAGTTTTACGCTCTCCTCACGTAGATAAAAAATCGCGTGAACAATTTGAAATAAGAGCACATAAAAGAATTATTGATATACATAACTCTAACAATAAAACCGTCGACTCGTTAAGTAAGCTAGAAATTCCGGCGGGTGTTGATATTGAGATTAAGTTATAAGGATTTGGATCATGCCAGGACTGTTAGGTAAAAAAATAGGAATGACGAATTATTACTCCGAAGATGGGGCAGTATCACCGGTTACTGTTATTGAAGCAGGTCCGTGTAGAGTTGTTTCTATTAAAACAAAAGAAAATGATGGATATGAAGCACTTCAGTTGGGCTTTGGTGAAAAGAAAGAAAAGCACCTAAACAAACCGCAAATTGAAGATTATAAAAAGAAAAATATTTCTCCTGCTGCGGTTTTAAAAGAATTTAGAAATTTTGATATTTCGGAATATAATATTGGTGATGAATTAACAGTTGAGTTATTTTCAGAAGGCGAAAAAATCAAAGTTTCCGGAACTGCCAAAGGTAAAGGATTTCAGGGTGTTATGAAACGTCACGGTTTTGGCGGTGGTCAAAGAACTCACGGTCAAGGCGACAGAGAAAGAGCTCCGGGTTCTATCGGGCAGAGTTCTTATCCTTCAAGAGTATTGAAAGGAACAAGAATGGCAGGACGTACCGGCGGTAAAAGAATTACCACTTCCGGATTAAAAGTTGTAAAAGTAATTGCCGATAAGAACATTATCTTGGTTAAAGGAGCTGTTCCAGGAGCAATTAATTCAATAGTTGAAATTAAAAAGTAATTGGTTAAATGATGAAGTTAGATGTTTATAAAATAGACGGTACGCAAGAATCTTCGGTAGAATTATCTGAAGATGTTTTTGGAATTGAACCTAATGATCATGTTATTTATCTTGCCGTAAAAGCATATTTGGCAAATCAGCGTCAAGGTACTCATAAAACCAAGGAACGAAGTGAAGTTAGAGGTGGCGGTAAAAAACCTTGGAAACAAAAAGGTAGAGGTACTGCACGTTCTGGAACATCTCGTTCTCCAATTTGGATTGGCGGTGGTACGATTTTTGGCCCTAAACCGAGAAATTACAGACAGAAATTGAATAAAAAGGTTAAAAGTTTGGCACGTAAATCTGCATTAAGTTATAAAGCTTCTGCAGAACAAATTATGATTGTTGAAGATTTTAATTTTGATACGCCCCAAACAAAAGAGTTTGTTAAAATGCTTGACGCATTAAAAATTTCCGGTAAAAAAACATTGCTTTTAACCGGAGAGCATCAAGAGAATGTTTATAAATCCGGTAGAAATGTTGAGAAGGTTAAAGTTCTTGAAGCTGTAAACGCATCTACATACGATCTGTTAAACAATCAAGTGTTGGTGTTGCAAAAAAGTGCAATTGATAAATTAGTTAGTACATTCAATTAAAAGGTTAATTGGTATTAGGATGAACAACAATATTTTAATAAAACCCTTAGTTACTGAAAAACTTACCGACCTTATGGAACGTGAGAATAAATATGGTTTTGTTGTAGATTATAACGCAAACAAAATTGAAATAGCTAAGGCAATCGAAAAAAGATTTGAGGTTAATGTGGTTGCTGTTAATACTATACGGTATAAAGGCAAAACCAAAACTCAATTTACACGTAAAGGTAGATTTGTTGGTAAAACACCTCAGTTTAAGAAAGCAATTATTACATTAAAGGAAGGTCAAACACTTGATCTTTTTGAAGAAGTGTAGATATTAGGAATTGGAGCTTATTTAGATGGGAATTAGAAAATTAAAACCGAATACTCCCGGAACAAGATATCAGTCTATTTCTACTTTTGAAGAAATAACTAAATCTACTCCGGAAAAATCTTTGACTGTTGCACTTAAAAAGTCCGGCGGAAGAAATAATCTTGGTAGATTGACAAGCCGTCATATTGGTGGTGGACATAAAAGAAAATACAGAATTATTGATTTCAAAAGAAATAAATTTGGTGTTCCTGCAAAAGTATTTTCTATAGAATATGACCCGAACAGATCCTGCAGAATTGCTTTATTGCACTACTTGGATGGTGAAAAGAGATATATTATTGCTCCTGAAGGATTAAAAGTAGGCGATATGGTCAATTCGGGCGAAGGCGTTGAAATCAAAGTAGGTAACGCGATGAAATTAAAAGACCTTCCACTCGGTTCAATAATTCACAATGTTGAATTAAAACCGGGCAAAGGTGGTCAAATTGGTCGTTCTGCCGGTGCATTTATTCAACTTGCGGCAAAAGAAGGTAAATATGCTCAATTAAAATTACCTTCCGGCGAAGTTAGAATGGTTTCGTTAGAGTGTATGGCTACATATGGAGCAGTGGGTAATGCCGAACATGGTAATATCAGTTTAGGTAAAGCCGGAAGAAGTCGTTGGTTAGGACGCAGGCCTCACGTACGCGGTGTTGTTATGAATCCGGTTGATCACCCTATGGGTGGTGGTGAAGGAAGAACCTCAGGAGGCGGTCATCCGGTTTCACCTTGGGGACAACCCGCCAAAGGTTATAAAACAAGAAAGAAAAAGAAAGAATCTAATAAATTTATTGTTAAACGAAGAAAGAAATAGAGTAGAGTTTAAGTATGCCAAGATCAGTTAAAAAAGGTCCGTTTATTGACGCAAAATTGTTAAAAAGAGTTCAACAACTTAATGAGAGTAACCAGAAAAAAATTATAAAAACATGGTCTCGCGCAAGTACTATTTCTCCGGATTTTGTTGGGCACACAATTGCCGTTCATAACGGCAACAAAATGATTCCCGTTTACATTTCGGAAAATATGGTTGGTCATAAGTTAGGGGAGTTTGCTCCTACAAGAATATTTAGAGGACATCCAATGTCTAAAGCTGAAAAAGCAGCAAAGATGAGAAAATAATTAATAAGGTATTAGATAAATGGAAGCAAGAGCAACACATAAATACATTACGTCGTCCCCAAGAAAAATGAGATTGGTTGTCGACCTCATTAGAGGTATGGACGTTGAGAAAGCAATTGAAGTATTACACTTTAGCCCTAAGCATGCATCAAAATATGCCGAAAAAGTTTTAAGGTCCGCTGTTTCTAATCTTCTTAATAAAGACGAGGATTCAACATTGGAACCGGCCGATTTGTATGTAAAAGAGGCATATGTAAATCAAGGTCCGACATTAAAAAGAATGTTACCTGCCCCAATGGGTAGAGCTTATAGAATAAGAAAAAGATCTAATCACTTAACAATAGTTGTAGCTAGCAAAAGTTAGTTGAGGAGGAATATTTGGGTCAGAAAGTAAATCCAATAGGTTTTAGAGTAGGTATAATTAGAGGATGGGAATCCAACTGGTATGAAAGCGGTAGTTATGCTGAAAAATTAAATGAAGACAAAAAGTTACGAACTTACATAAGAAATCGCTTAAAAAAAGCCGGTATTTCAAGGATTGTAATTGATCGTACATCTAAAAACACTGTAATTACAATACATACATCGCGGCCTGGTGTTGTTATTGGTAAAAGCGGAAAAGAGATTGCGCAAATTGAACAGGAATTAAAAAGCATTACTAATAAAGAGGTAAAAGTTCAGATTTCCGAAATTAAAAGACCTGAGTTAGATGCTTATCTTGTTGCTGAAAATATAGGTATTCAATTGCAAGGTAGAATTTCGTTTCGACGTGCGATGAAATCTGCAATTACATCTGCTCGCAGAATGGGAGCCGAAGGTATAAGAGTTATGTGTTCGGGTCGTTTAGGTGGTGCTGAAATGGCAAGAACAGAACAGTATAAAGAAGGGAAAATTCCTTTACATACATTGCGTTCCGATATAGATTACGGGACATACACAGCACAAACAATATATGGTTCCATCGGTGTAAAAGTTTGGATTTGCCGAGGTGAAGTTTTAGGAAAAAGATTATCTGACTAAGAGTTTGAGGAGTTATTCTGATGTTAATGCCCAAGAGAGTAAAATACAGAAAATCACATAGAGGTAGAAGAAAAGGGAAAGCATATCGCGGAAGTACAATTACCTTTGGCGATTTTGCAATAAAAGCTACCGAAGCCGGTTGGATTACCAGCCGACAAATTG
>Ga0256913_10001508_pt1 | contig 11972 bp, 12 predicted proteins | sample Axial_MatmetaG_FD_185970 | JGI IMG/M metagenome (GOLD analysis project Ga0256913, IMG submission 185970) | Deep-sea worm associated microbial mat communities from Axial Seamount, Juan de Fuca Ridge, Pacific Ocean - Axial_Mat | ecosystem: Environmental > Aquatic > Marine > Oceanic > Microbial...
GCTTTTTCTTTTGGGACTATTCCGGTTTTAAACTGCCGGTTCATATGCATAAGCTCAGAGGGATCCATCTCTATCAGGGCGGCTATATCTTTCAGCTTCGCTCCCGGTGCCACCTCTACCTGAAAAAGTCTATCCCCCGCCTCCGGGACTGCCGGCCCCACATCCATATTGCTGCTCTCTCCTATCATCGCCATAAGGAGGATCTTTTTAATATAGTCTCTTGTCTCTGCAGGAAGGTATTTCTCTCTTTCACTGAGCAGAATGGAGAGTTCATCGCTTCCCGCTTCCCTGATGGCCTTTTGCAAACGCCCCTCTCCACAATTGTAGGCGATGGCAGCCAGATACCATTTCCCGAACTGAACGTAAAGCGTATTGAGGTAGTTGATCGCCGCAAATGTGGAACTTACCGGATCGAAACGTTCATCGAAACTGCTGTGGATATCAAGCTTGTAACTCTTTGCTGTAGCAGGCATGAACTGCCATAAGCCTGCCGCTTTTTTGGGAGAAACCACTTCCGGGGAAAAGCCGGACTCCACCATGGAAAGGTAAATGAAAAGATCGGACAACCCATCATCGATAAGATACCCCTGTACCATAGGTACAAGCTCCTCCCCCCGCTGAAGCGAGTGGGTGTAAAAACGTTTGATCTGCGCTTCATGTTTCCGTGCGAATGATTCAAAATCACTATCGTAAATATAGGATTCATCGACATCGAACTCGGCAAATACATAGCTATAGACAGGGTATTTCTCTGCCAGGGAGAGAGAAAAGGCACAGGAGAATGCCAGCATCATCCCCGCACAAACCTGCATGATCCTCTTTCTCATCTCTTTTTCCTTCTAAATCCCAAAAAGCGCTTCAGCATTGCGTGTCGTGATATCTTCTATCTCTTCACGGGTACTCCCGCCCAACTCTGCCATTTTATCCGCTACAAATGTCGTATAGGAAGGTTCGTTTCGCTCTCCCCTGTGGGGATGCGGCGTCAGATAGGGCGCGTCTGTCTCGATCAGAAGTCTCTCCCTCGGTATTTTCGGGTAGACATTAATCAGTTTTCTTGCATTCTTAAAAGTGATCACCCCGCCGATACCGTAATAGAAATTACGCTTTGCCAATTTCAACAGGGACTCATCCGCATTGTAACAATGCAGGACACCACCCTCCTCCCCTGCATACTTTTCCAACAGTTCCAGACAGTCTGCGCTCGACTCCCTAATATGTACGATCAACGGTTTTTTCAATCTCTTCGCCCATTTGATCTGGTCTGTAAAAACCTCTTTTTGCAGTTTCTTTTCCGCTTCTATCTCTTCATCTTTTTCCGGCAGCCTGTAATAGTCCAGTCCACACTCTCCAACGGCCACACATTTGGGATGGCTGGCAAACTCTTCCAGATAACTTCTGTCATAGTTGGCAGCATCATAGGGATGTACCCCTACCGCAAAATAGACACTTTCATACTTCTGTGCTATCTCAACCGCTCTCTCCAGGGTTTTTGGGTCCGCACCGGGGATAATGAATTTTCCTACGCCCTCTGTTTTGGCATGCTGCAAGACTGCATCCAGGTCATTATTGTAACGGTCATCATCCAGGTGACAATGTGTATCGACTATCATACTTCCCCTATTCTGTTTTTTCGTATCATTATAGCAAAATCTGCCATTTTATCAGAACTATCTTTCCTGGAAGCATGCAATGAAACTTTCTTTAATATTAAATAAGATATAGTTAATTATCGTATAAATCGGAGGAGTATACCCATCATGATCGTCTATATCGGTGTTTCTGTCTTTCTGTTAATGATCGCTTATTTTTTTTACATCAGCTATAAAAATGAAAAAAGATACCAGAAAGAGAGAAAAGAGAGCAGATATAAACGACAGGAGCGAAAGAGAACCGAGAGCACTCCCGCCCCCAAAGAGACCTCTGCACCCTCTCCCCGTAAAAAAGTGGAGCGAGAACGTCCCGCCGCACCCTCAAGAACGACTACGGTCCCTCCGAAGGAAGCGCCTGCACAGGTACAAGAGAAAACTGCTCCTGAAGCTGTACGGAAAAGCGCGAAAGAACCGGAAAAACCCCAAAAAAGCATTCCTGTCTCTCTGGGGAACTACCCCGATTTCAGTCATGCCCGTCTTTTAAAAATGGGCCTCTCCGAAGAGGAGGCTCAGGAGTTTGTCGCAGAACTCATTCCACAGATCGAAACGCAGATCCCCTTGATAGAAGAGGCATTGACACGTTCCGATTTCCATGCGATGGAGCGCCTGACGCACAGTATCAAAGGCTCTTCTACCACTGTGGGAAGCGGTGGCGTATCGGACCTGCTTGTCGATTTCAATACCTATCTTAAAAGCGGTACCGAACCGGCTATCATAGAAGCTTACATTAAAGAGTTGAAACACTATTGTCATGCATTGGAAGCGCAGTACCGGAGCTGACCCCTTCCTTCTTCGTTACGCTATTTTCCGTTTCTCAGCCGTTTTGCAAACTCAACAGCCTGCGAAGAGGGTTTCTCTCCCCCTATGATCCTGGCGATCTCCTGTACTCGTCCTTCATGGTCGAGTATCTGCGCACTGCTCTGTTCTCCCTCTTTCATCACGACAATATGCTGGTCTGCTATGGCAGAAAGATGCGGTTGATGGGAAATAGCGAAGATCTGGTACACCAAAGAGAGTCTGGAGATCATCTTCGCGATCGCGATCGACTCATCACCACTGACATTGGCATCGATCTCATCGAGTATCAACACGCCTCTCTCCTGGCTTTTTTCATCAATCGTTGCAGCCATGAGCGCCAGACGTACCCGGTTGAACTCCCCGCCACTCAGTGTTGCGGCTTCCAAATTCCCCAAACGGACTTCCACCTGGTCGATTCCCCGTTCATCAAGCGGGGCGGCATTAAACATGAAAGAGAGAGGGGGCAGTTTCAGTGTCTCCAGATAGTCCTCAAGCACCTCTTCAAGTACTGCAGCCTCCCTCTTGCGTGCCTGGGAAAGTCTGCCTGCAATAGTCATCAGTTCTGAAAACTCCAGTGCCAGGAAAGATTCGAGCATACTTTTATCCTGCTCGATATTCCTGTAGCCGGCAAGTTCCTCTTTTTTCGCTTCCTTGTATGCCAATGCTTCTTCTATGGAACCATAGCGGTTCTTCAGTGCCGTCAAGTCACTCAGACGGTCCAAGACTGCCTCCACATCGACCTCTTCCAACTCTTCTGCCAGCGTCTCCGTCTCTTCAAGGTCGGCGCGAAGCTGATTCATTGCCTCGGAGAACATCGAGGTGTCCTTGTCTAAAAGGCGGTAAACCTCCTCCACACTCCCTTCATAGGCGAAAATCCCCAAAGCTGCCTGCATCGCCTCTTTGATCTTGTCAATGCGTGAAAGCTGCTGCTTGACCCTCAACAGCTCCTCCTCCTCGTTCGGCTTCGGATCAATATGTTCTATCTTCTCTATCTCATAGGTGGTAAACTCTATCAATTCCGCCAGTTTGGCTTCACGCTCTTTTATCTTTGCAAGTTCCGCCGATTTGTCCCTGTAGTTTTCATAACGTTTCTTATACTCTTTGAGCAGTTTCTTGTAACTTTTCTCTTTTGCCGCCAATGTCTTGTCTATCATCTCCAGAAGCAGAGCCGATTCAAATCCTCCCCTGTCGCGTACACTCAGGTATTTTACATAAGGGGCGAAGAGTGCGTTCAACGCCTTTTTCGAAATATTCTGTCCATCTATAAAATAACGCAGTTTCTCTTTTTTGAGCGTTTTGACAGTCAACTCGTCTTCCAGTTCATACGCTTCGCTTTTAAGCTTTGCAGGTTTGGCTACATTGAGTTCGCATAGAGCCGCTACTCCCTGTACCGTATATCCGAAGCTCGAAAGTATTGCCGAGATAAGTACCGATTTCCCTGCGCCGCTCGGGCCGGTAAAGACAACCAGCCCCTTATCGAAGTCCAGTTCTACTTCACCGAAAGTCACAAGGTTACGCAAATAGAGACGATCTATCAATGGGTATCTCCCCAGGAGAGTTTTTCCCTAAGCACAGAGAAGTAGTTGCGTTCTTTTCTGTGTAAAAGTTTCGCACCGAATTTCGCACCATGTATCGTCAGAACGTCACCTTCATGCATCTCATAGTGGTCCTGCCCGTCAATGACAGCGATCACCGTTTCACTCGGTGAACTCAGTTCAATGGTAAAGTCGGCAGGTACTACCAGGGGCCGCTGATTGGTCAAAGAGTGCGCAGAGACCGCTGTCATGATAAAGGCCTGGGTCAACGGGTAGATCACCGGGCCTCCCGCTGCAAGGTTATAAGCGGTCGAACCTGTCGGGGTGGAGATGATCAGCCCGTCGCCCCTGTACGTATTGAACCACTCTCCGTCTATCGCCGCATTGATCTTGACCATTTTTGAAATCACCGGCCGGGTAAGCACGACATCATTCAATGCAAAAAAGGGTTTCCTGCCCCCCTCTTTTGTCCTGATACTCCCCTCCATCATCATACGGTTGTCTATACGGTATTCCCCTTTGAGCAGCTGATCGAGAAAAACATCGACATCATCGATCGTAATATCGGCCAGAAATCCGAGGTTCCCGGCATTGATACCTACAACCGGCTTATGAAAGGAGTAACTTCTGCGTACCAGAGAGAGCAGTGTTCCGTCACCCCCCAGAGAGACAAGGAAATCCGCCTCTATGCACATGGCATTGAAATCCACTCCGTTCACTCCTATCATCTGAGCCGACGCTTCATCGATGATTACATCGATCCCTTTGGCTTCGAACTGGGACCTGATCTGCATATACAAAGGTTTGATTTCCGGCGCATCAGGCTTGAGAATGAATCCGGCTGTTTTGATTTGGGAAAGTTTTTCCAAAGTGTCATACTCCATCTTCTTTATGTAAACGGTAGATTAGCATAATCTTGCTTTGTGGATTTATAAATTTTCCCAAATAGAGGAGGAGGATTTATCTCACCTGTCACACAGCCGCACTCAGCTTTCAGGATGCGCAGTCCGATGCTACATTCAACCCTAAACAACTTTTAGCTATAATCGCGTCAATATTTAATTATGAGGATTGCACGTGAGAACACACTATTGTGCCGAAATAAACGAAACACATATCGGTGAGGAAGTCACCGTAGCCGGTTGGGTCGCCAGCCGTAGAGACCACGGAGGGGTGATCTTCATCGACCTGCGTGACAAAGATGAAGTCGTCCAGCTTGTCTGCGACCCTGCCGACAATGTCGATGCCCACAAGATGGCCGAAGAGGTCAGAGACCAGTTCGTACTGATCGCTACAGGAAAGGTCAGAGCCAGAGGCGAAGGGCTTGAGAACCCTAACCTCAAAACTGGAAAGGTCGAGATCGTTGTCGATAAACTTGATATAGAAAACCGCTCCAAACCGATGCCGTTCGACCTGGGTGACGAGAAGGTCAACGAAGAGATCAGACTCAAGTACCGCTACCTTGAGCTCAGAAGCCAGAAATCCTACGACATCTTCAAGCTCCGTTCCAAAGCAACCATTGCGACAAGAAATGCGCTTGACGAACTTGGTTTCCTTGAAGTGGAGACGCCTGTACTGACCAAATCCACACCTGAAGGGGCAAGAGACTACCTTGTACCAAGCCGTGTGCATGGAGGAGAGTTCTACGCTCTGCCTCAGTCGCCGCAGCTCTTCAAACAGCTCCTGATGGTCTCCGGTTTTGACCGCTATTTCCAGATCGCCAAGTGTTTCCGCGATGAGGACCTCAGAGCTGACAGACAGCCGGAATTTACCCAGATAGATGTCGAGATGAGCTTCTGTACACAGGACGATGTCATCGCCGTGGCGGAGAAACTTCTTTACGATGTCTTCACACAGTGCGGATTTGAGATCCCCAAAACTTTCAAGCGTATGACCTACCATGAAGCGATGGAGAAGTACGGAACGGACAAGCCGGATATGCGTTACGATATGGCAATGGTCGATGTCATCGATATTTTTGCACGATGCGACAACGAGATCTTCTCCGGTATTGCCAAAACACCGAAGAAAAACCGCATCAAAGCACTCAAGGTTCCTAACGGTGACAACATCTTCTCCAAGCGCCAGATGAAAGGCTTTGAAGACTATGTACGCAAATTCGGTGCACAGGGACTTGGCTACTTCCAGATGAAAGAGGATGGACTCAAAGGCCCACTGACCAAATTCTTTACCGAAGAAGATATTCAGGCGATCATCGAGCGTTGTGAACTTCAGGTTGGAGATGTCGTCTTTTTCGGCGCGGGTGAGAAGAAAGTAGTACTTGACTATATGGGACGTTTCCGTATCTACCTTGCAGAGATCATGGAGATCATCCCGCAGGACGTTTTCGAATTCCTCTGGGTTGTTGACTTCCCGATGTTCGAAGTAGAAGATGGCCGTGTCAAAGCGCTGCACCATCCGTTCACCCAGCCCAAATCACTCGACTATGAAGATATCGAAGAGATCGAGTCTGTCGCTTACGACATCGTACTTAACGGTACAGAGCTTGGAGGTGGTTCGATCCGTATCCACAAAGAGGTGATGCAGGCTGAGATCTTCAAACTGCTTGGCATCTCCGAAGAGGAGGCGCAGGAGAAATTCGGCTTCCTGCTTGACGCACTGAAATTCGGTGCACCTCCGCACGGCGGTTTTGCGATGGGACTTGACAGAATGATCATGCTGATGACAGGAGCGGAAAGCATCCGTGATGTCATCGCATTCCCGAAAACACAGAGAGCGCAGTGTCTGCTTACGCAGGCACCGAGCCCGGTAGACGCAGAACAGCTTAAAGAGCTGAGCCTCAGAATAAGACAGACTCAGCAGGCGTAACCGGAGGGTTGAATTCACCCCTCCATTTAATATTTCAATCCATAACTGAAGGAAAATAACATGAAAAAACTATTTTTGATCATAGGTGCACCGGGTTCCGGTAAAACGACTGATGCCAGCATCATTGCAGAAAAGAATGACAATATTGTACACTACTCTACAGGCGATATGCTGAGAGAAGAGGTAGCAAGCGGTTCCGAGCTCGGCAAAGAGATAGAGAGCTACATTTCAAAAGGCGCGCTGGTACCGCTTGAGATCATCGTTAACACCATCGTATCTGCCATCAACAATGCACCGGTAGACAATGTACTCATAGACGGATACCCAAGAAGTACCGAACAGATGACAGCTTTTGATGAACTGGTCAACAAAGAGGAGAATATCGAACTTGCTTCTGTCATCGAAGTCAGGGTTTCCGAAGAGGTTGCAAGAGAACGTATTTTGGGCCGTCGTGCAGAAGCAGCTCCGGGTGAAGAGCGTTCAGATGACAGTGAAGAGGTCTTTAACGACAGAATGAAAATCTATACGGAGCCATTGGCTGAGATTCAGAAATTCTATGAAGAGAAAAATCTATTGACAGTGATCAACGGGGAAAGAACACTCGATGAAGTCGTAGCAGATATGGAAGCTTTTGTTTTAAGCAAAATCTAACTCCCCTCTTCTTTTTGAATACTGTCATTATCTTTGACGGTATTCAAACCTTTCAGTCACTATCTATTCCCGCCGCCTATTCATGTTGTTACATGACACTTTCTCTTTAACTCCAAAAACTTTGCAGCATTTTTGGCACTATTATATTACTTGAATTGACTACGGCCAGTCCTACAGATTTTTTCACTTACATCTCACCCCTTTACCTTCTCTCAAAAGTTAAGGTATTTACTTGGTGGAGTAATAGTGTTTCAAAGTGAGATCAAAGAGAATAATATAATCTGATTTTTTTGTAAGAAAAGAGAAGAAGATACTCCAAAAGCCTGAAGGCTTTCAGAGTTTAGTATATTGAACTTATTTTTTAAGTCCTGCAATATGCTCAGCAACAGCTTTGATTGCAGCATCATCAAGAGAAGCAACTTGACCTTTCATCAGTGCACCCATACCGTGTTGGTTAAGTGTACCTGCTTTGTAACCGTTAAGTTGCTCAATTGTTTTAGCAGCATCTTGACCAGCGATGATCGCAGATTTACCAAGTGCAGCTTTTTCACCGTTTGTACCATGACAACCAGCACATTTTGCATATGTAGCAGCACCGTCTGCCATAAGAAGAGTTGATCCAGCGAATAACATTGCGATTGCGATTTTTTTCATTTTAATTCCTTATTTAAATGGTTTGTTTTCATAGATAGCAGAGATCCCCCGCCATCCATGAACAGGGTTGTAATAATATACTTCTCTAACTTAATATAAAATTAAGCTTCAAGACTTAACAGCTTGGTACATTCCCTGAATCAGATGCGAACTCATGTGCAAAATCATAAACATCTGGGACATACTTATCTTTCAGTTTTAGACCTGGACAAATTTTAGCAGCCTCTTCAGCGAATTTACCTGCACCGTTGATTTGTTCCCACTCGTCCTGTGTATGTTGTGCAGCAAATTTTGCACCACTGAAACCACAAGTAGCTTTCATCTTCTTCTGATAAAGCTTTTTACCTTTGTTAGCGTCCGCAGAAGCAGTTGTTGAAAGCACAGCCAAACCGAGTAATGCAGTTACTGCAATTTTTGTCATTTTAGTCATTTAACATCCTTTTAATTTAAGATATTGAATGATACCACGTAATTGTGAAAAGATTGTGAAGAAAAAGAAAAAAAGGGGAAGAGAAAGAGAAAAACTGCTTCAAGAAGTTACACTTATACTATTCATAATCTTTTTGCCGCATCTTTGAGAGGCATTTTTACTATGTTCTCTTTCATAAAGCTCTTTCTGTTGTTTATGCACATCCCGATGACTATTTCAGTTTCCCGAAAACCTTATATTTTTCCCAATAGATATCTATGGCTTCATCCAGTTCTCTCTGACTCAAAACGGTAGGCTTTTTGATTCCATAGTTATCTATAAAAAGTTCCGACATCACAGAGATACTTTTGGAGGGGTAACGCAGATAATGTTTGAGTCCTGCCTTCACATTCTCTTCCCCGCTGTAGACCAGCAGATACTCTTTGAACATCTGCTGCAGGTTTGTCGGAAGTGTTTTATGGCAGGGAACACAGTTTTTTTCATAAATATTCTCTGCGAACACACCAGACCCCAACAGACAGAAAACCAATATACTTTTTACCATTTCAACACCATTTTAGTCCCTTTCCCCTCTTTTGATTCCACCAGGATCTGCATACCGTACTCATCCACTATCTTTTTGACGATACTCAACCCTACGCCAAATCCTCCTTCACTCTGATTGAAGCGCATATAGCGGTCAAAAATGAAAGGAAGGTCATTCTCGGAAATACCAATACCGCTATCGAGGATCTCCAGACTTTTTTCCGTGAGGGTAATCGTTATGGTTCCTCCCCGCTTATTGTATTTGATGGCATTGGAGAGGAGGTTGTCTATCACTCTGACCATCTTTCTTTTATCTGCTGTGATCATACTCTTTTCAAGATTCATAACAAACGTAATATTTTTTGACTTTGCCAGAATATCAAAATACTCTACCCGGTTTTCCAGAAGTGGTTTGAGTGCTATCGTCTCCTCCTCATTTGCTTTCTCCTGTTCAAGTGTCAAATAGGTCAAATCTTTATAGAGTGTCGAAACTGTTTTGGCAGCGATATTGATACGATTGAGTTTCTTTTTGTTCTTCTCGGCCATAATCTCGGTATCCATCATCTCGATATTCGCCAATATTGCTGAAAGCGGCGTATTGAGTTCATGTGTCGTATCTTTAATAAACCTGTCAAGCAGCATGATGGAGTCTCTCATAGGTTTGAGAAAGAGCCTTGCCAGGTAGAGCCCAAAAAGCATAAAAAGCAAAAACGCCAATACTCCGTAACCAAGCATGTACTTCCAGGCTGCCACTCTCCAGGCGGTATCTTCCTTTACTTCGATAATAAGGTATTTGGTACCCAGATAGTAAGTATCGAGTGTTTTGACAAAATGAATATACTCCCCGATACGGTAGATCCCCTCATCGAAGCGTATCTGTTCATTTTCCAGAAGAGAGAATATCTTCTTGAACTCTATATCATAGATCGCCGATTTAAAATGTGGATCGCGTGGGTAGGTCGTTCTTTCATCAAAAAAATAGTGAAGTACTTTAAGTCGTTTTGTCTGTATATAGGCATATTTCGAGAGTGATGCCCTCTGTTCCGCAAGCATCAGTTTTTCCTGACTCTGATAATAGAATACAGAGAGCAGTACGATCATCAGTATGACCATCGCCACATAGAGTGTCAGGAACCTCAGAAGTGATTTTTTTTCACTTCTGAGTAATGAATTTGTAGCCTTGCTTTTTGATACTAACAATTCTTTCCTTGCCTATGATCTTACGGAGATTTTTAATGTAGGTACGAAGTGCCGTATCGCTTGGCTCTTCATCAAAATCCCACAAATGTTTGTAAATACGCTCATGGGCAAGTACCTCTCCTTTGTTCTTCATGAAGAGTTTCAGGAGTCGCGACTCTTTGTTCCCCAGAGAGATACTCTTACCCTCTATCAGCAGTTCTCCATTCTTGATATCATATGCGATTGTTTCAGAGATCTCTATGAGTTCTTTATTTTCATGAAAAAAGCTTCTTTTCAACAGCGTTTCCACACGGATCAGCAACTCCTTCAGTGCAAACGGTTTACGGATATAATCATCACACCCGCTCTGAAAACCTCTTTCCAGATCATCGACACTGTCCATGGAAGTGATGTAGATCGCCGGCGCGACTACCCCCTCTTCCCTGCTCTCTTTTAAAAGTTCCAGACCGTCTATCCCGGGTACATTGATATCCAGCAGCAGCAGATCAAACTTTGTCTCATAGAGTTTCTCCTGCGCTTCATACCCATCATAGACAGAAACTACTTCATGCCCCTCCTCTTCCAGAAACTCAGTTACAGTCTCGTTCAGGTTGGCATCATCTTCCAATAAGAGTATCTTACTCACACTTTCCCCAATTTCTAATTTCTAATTTCTAATTCTATCATAAATGTTGCCCAACCCACTGCCTGATCTGCTCGGAACTGAGCGCACCGCTGACCCGGTCAACCTCTTTCCCGTTCTTGAAAAGCACCATCGTCGGGATGCTGCGTATACCATATTGGCTGCCAAGCTGCGGCTGCTCTTCGGTATTGACCTTCAAAAACTGCGCTTTCAACGGCAGTGAACGCGCTGCCTCTTCAAAAGCAGGCGCCATCATACGGCACGGCCCGCACCACGGAGCCCAGAAATCCACCACGACCGGCAGGTCGGAATTGCTGATGAATGTACCGAAGGTACTGCCATTCACCTCTACAGGTTTGGCATCAAGCAGCGAGCCTTTACACGCACCACAGTTGGCTTTGGCATAAGAATCTTTTTTTGGAATACGGTTCACTTTGAAACAGTGTGGACATACAACATTAACTGTCATCATTTACCTCCCTCTTTATCTATTTTAGTCATCTATTAGTTTTCTGAGTTATTATAACATACAACATAAAGGGAAAATGCATCCAAGGTTGCATTTTCAACAAACAACCTGTAGGGTGCTGTCCCCCGACAGCACCAATAAAACAATCAATTCAATAATATAAACAGGAGAAACCATGGCAACAAAAGACCTAATCATAGGCGGCGGGTGTTTCTGGTGTACCGAAGCGGTATTCGAGAGGCTCAGAGGCGTGAGTGACGTGGAGAGCGGCTACGCCAACGGCGACATGCCAAACCCCGACTACCGCTCCGTATGCAGCGGCACGACCGGCTATGCAGAAGTCATCAAGATCACCTACGATGATGAGATCATAGACTTCGACACACTCTTCGATGTCTTCTTCGCCACCCACAACCCTACCCAGCTCAACCGTCAGGGAGCCGATGTGGGCACCCAGTACAGAAGCTGCATCTGCTACCAAAACGAAGAGGAACTCGAAGCAGCCAAACGCGCCATTGAACGTGCACAAAACGACTACAGCGACCCCATCGTCACCACACTGGAGCCGTTACAAAATTATTACCCTGCCGAAAGCTATCACCAGGATTAT
>Ga0256913_10001509_pt1 | contig 11971 bp, 11 predicted proteins | sample Axial_MatmetaG_FD_185970 | JGI IMG/M metagenome (GOLD analysis project Ga0256913, IMG submission 185970) | Deep-sea worm associated microbial mat communities from Axial Seamount, Juan de Fuca Ridge, Pacific Ocean - Axial_Mat | ecosystem: Environmental > Aquatic > Marine > Oceanic > Microbial...
TAATAATCTCAAAAAAAAAATCTATCTCGAAAAAATCTAAATTGTCTCTATTGCTTTGTTCCGAATATCTTTTAACGATGTATTAACTAAAGTACTAATTACCTTTATTTTCGCCTCTTCCCAGATATCGTGCATTGGGCACGAGTAGTTAAAAGCGCACGTTTTATACCCTAAAATACATCCTCCCATTGAATCCTTCCCATCGATAGCTTCAACAATTTCCATTAAAAAAATGGTAGAAATATCACGTGCAAAAGTAAATCCTCCCTGTCGCCCCTGAATGCTTTTTATGAAACCGTGTTTTGATAAATTGGTAAGTAAACGCCGTAAATATCTCTCCGGCACGTTATTCTCGCGATGCAGTTGCCGTGCCGAGTACAAAGCTGTCTCGTCTTTAGCCATGTACCCCAAAACCCGAAATGCATATTTCGACGTTTTACTTGGATTCATAAAATGCTATCAGTTAGTAGTATTTACAAAGAAAAGAAATTTTACGATTCAAACTACATCACTTTTTATGTTATAGAATACAAAATTCCCGTTTTCGGAGAAGCTGATTACCAACGAAATAAGCATTTGTTCTATTTCATAAAAGAGAAAAGAGTTCTGCTAATTTAACTTTGAATTAAAGGTTTGTGCAAGGAATAAAATTTGTAGAATAAAGGTTATCTTTGCAAAACGATTTAATCTATTATTATGATTGGGAAATTTTTTCATACACCGGGAACAAAACAATTTGGGTTCAGGCCGCGGTATTACGACCCCGACAAAGAGGACCTCGACAACCGGATTGAGCGAATTAAGGAAGAGATGGGAATGGCTGAGAAAAAGAAGGACAACGGAAAACCTTTTATCTCGAATATAAAAGGACAGTTTCGGAATCCCGACGGCTGGCAAAAATCGTCGACAGATGCCCGCAAAGCACAGAATAAAAGATTAATCTATTTGGTTATAATTTTAGGGTTGGTCTTTTTTATGTTTTTCTATTTTTAAACCCAACTCCATTTTTTAACTGAAATTAAAATCTAATAGTCTGTTTAAGTGAGCGATATCATTCAATTATTGCCCGATGCGGTGGCCAACCAAATTGCAGCCGGTGAAGTTATTCAGCGGCCGGCTTCGGTTGTAAAAGAGCTTGTTGAAAATGCACTCGATGCCGGAGCTACCGAAATTACAATCAATATAAAAGATGCCGGGAAAACCCTTATTCAAATTACCGATAACGGTTGTGGTATGTCGCCAACCGACGCGCGAATGGCTTTCGAGCGGCACGCCACTTCTAAAATAAGTTCGGCCAACGACCTCTTTGCAATCCGCACAATGGGTTTTAGGGGCGAAGCACTGGCATCGATTGCCGCAATTGCCGACGTTGAATTGCGTACCAAAATGACGGAAGACGAAGTGGGCACACTTATTCATATTATTGGCTCGGAAGTAAAAACACAGGAGCCCGCAGCGTGTAACAACGGAACCACTTTTCTGATTAAAAACCTCTTTTTTAACGTACCTGCCCGCCGTAAATTTTTAAAGGCAAACACCACCGAATTAAAACATATTATCTGGGAAATTCAGCGAATTGCGCTTCCCAATCCCGAAATAAAAATTACACTCTTTCATAACAACGCGCCACTTTACGAACTCCCGCAAACAAACCACCGTAAACGAATTGTAGATGTTTTCGGAAAGAATTTAAACAACAGTTTGGTTTTGGTTGAAGAGGAGACCAGCATTGTAAAAATTAAGGGTTTTATCGGTCAGCCAAAATATGCACGAAAAACCATGGGCGAGCAGTTTTTTTTCGTGAATGGCCGGTACATGCGCCACCCCTATTTTCATAAAGCGGTGATGCTTTCATACGAACAACTGCTTCCACCCAATACTTTCCCGTCGTATTTTTTATTTATGGAGATGGCTCCTGCCGACATCGATATTAATGTTCACCCAACAAAAACGGAAATAAAATTTGAGAACGACCGTGCCATCTGGCAGATTATTCACGCTGCCATACGCGAATCGCTGGGGAAACACAATGTTGTTCCGTCAATCGATTTCGACCAAAGCGGAAGCATCGATATTCCCGTTCCCCAAAAAACGAACGAAAATATTGTCTTCCCCGACATTCAGATTAATCCCGAATACAACCCTTTCGATGAACCAAAACAGGGAACTTCGGGCGGGTCGTACAACAAACCCACTTCTGCCGAAAAAAAGAACCTTGAAAACTGGGAAGATTTATACCGTGGAACACAGCTGATTTTAAAACCCGAGACACAAAGTTTTACCGGGCAAAACAGCTCCGAAAATTTATATGCCCACTCGATGGAGCAGTTTTCGGGGAAGAAAATACTTCAGCTTAAACAAAAATATATTCTTACTCCGGTAAAATCGGGGTTAATGGTAATCGACCAAAAACGGGCACACGAACGAATTTTATTCGAAAAGTTTTTGGAGGTGATGAAATCGGATTCGGTGGCCAGCCAACAGCAGCTTTTCCCACAAACTATCGAGATGAATCCGGCCGACTCGGCACTGTTAAAAAGCATTTTAAACGACCTGCTTTCGTTGGGTTTCGATATTCGTGAATTTGGGAAAGATACTTTTATTATTAACGGAACACCGGGAGTTTTAGACGTTTCGTCGCCCGAATTAATAGTTGAGAAATTACTGGAGGAGTATAAAAACTCGCCTGTTGATGCCCGCTCGAAAGCGAAAGAACAGATTGCTATTTCGTTGGCAAAAGCTTCGGCACTCGAATATGGAACGGAGTTAAAACAGGCCGAAATCGACCAGCTTATCGACGACCTTTTTGCCTGTGCCACTCCCAATTTTTCGCCCGACGGGAAAAAAGTACTTACCATCTTCCCCATCGAAGATTTCGAAAAAAGTTTTTCTAAATGACAGATTGTCGTTAATTTGTATCAAATTAAAAATGGTCCGGCAATTGTCAGGCCACAATCAAAATAAAAAATTATGAATTACAGACCTGTTTTAAATAATATACCGCCGGTTGTTAAAAACCTGATAATTATTAATATACTGTTTTTTGTCGCCACCTGGATAACCGAAGGAATGGGAATTGATTTGGTTGCAATTTTGGGGATGCACTATCCGGGCTCCGATAAATTTATGCCGCACCAGATTTTTACGCATATGTTTATGCACGGCGGGCTTACCCACATTTTCTTTAATATGTTTGCCCTGTACATGTTCGGGCGGGTTTTAGAAAGTGTCTGGGGACCGAAACGTTTTCTGGTCTATTACCTGGTAACCGGATTGGGCGCAATTGCATTAAATACTTTTGTGAATTTTCTTGAAATCCACTCCATTCAAAATGCACTCGAAGCATTTAAAAACACTCCTTCACCCGAATTGTTAGACCAGTTTGTAAATAAAAATTTACCCAATGCAACTTTACAGGTTCGCGATTTTATTAATAGCTGGTACAACGACCCGACAAATGCAAACTACTCGCGCGAAGGAATAATTCTAATGGAGCGTATTCTTAATCTGAAAATGGATATCCCGACAATAGGCGCATCGGGTGCGGTGTTTGGTGTTTTACTGGCTTTCGGAATGCTGTTCCCAAATACACAGTTGATGTTACTTTTCCCTCCTATCCCAATAAAAGCAAAGTATTTTGTAATTGGTTACGGAGCAATCGAACTCTATCTCGGATTCTCGCACCCCGGAAGTAATATCGCCCACTTTGCCCATCTCGGTGGAATGTTGTTCGGCTTTATTCTGATAAAATACTGGAATAAAACTACCAATCGGTTTTATTAGGGAAAGCACCAAATAGCAAAAGAACAAATCTCAAATAAATTCCAAAAAAGGAAAATGTAAAAAAAGAGAGTATTTACTGATTTTGATTGATTAATGAAACAAACTTTTTGACATTTGATATTTTAAAATATGGATATTGTAACCGAAATAAAAGAGACATTTAAAAACGGCTCGGTGTTAACCCGGCTGATTTATATTAACCTGGCCGTATTTCTTTTGGTAAAAATTCTGGGCGTATTTTTTTATCTCGCCGGGCAACCCTATTTTTTAGTTGAATGGCTCTCGGTGCCTTCATATATTAATGCGCTTATTCTAAAACCCTGGACTCCGGTAACCTATATGTTTTTACACGCCGGATTTATTCACCTGTTGTTTAATATTCTGGGTTTGTACTGGTTTGGCAAACTGTTTATGTATCATTTAGAAGGTGATAAATTGCTGAGTGTTTACCTTTTGGGCGGACTGGCAGGAGCTGCTCTCTACGTTATTTCGTATAATCTGTTTCCCGGGCTTAGCTCGTCGTACGGACTTTTACTGGGTGCCTCGGCATCGATATTTGCCATTTTGGTTGCCATTGCTTTTTACGACCCCGACCGCGAAATTATGTTGCCGCTCATCGGCACATTCAAATTAAAATACGTTACAATTTTTTATCTGTTGCTTTCGGTAATTGGCATTTCATCGTCGAACCCGGGCGGAAATATTGCCCATTTGGGTGGAGCAGCGTGGGGATGGTTTTACATTTACCAGTTACGAAAAGGGAAAGATATGGGAGCCGGATTAATTAATTTTATTAATAAACTGGCAAAAATGTTAAAACCCAAAAGTCATTTAACGGTTACCCACAAACAACCACCCCGCGACGATTACGAATACAACCGCCAAAAAAATGCTCAGCAGGATGAGATTAACCATATTTTAGATAAAATTGCAAAATCGGGGTACGAAAGTTTATCGAGTAAAGAGAAAGAGTTGCTTTTTAAACAGGGACGGAAATAAAATTTAAGTCGTTTTATTTAAACTCTCCCCGTAACCATTTATCAATTGTAGTTTCTTCGCGCGGAGTTGTGTGTGCCTGATAAATACTGGCATTCAGTTCGAACCCAATCAGCAAAATTAACGACATTACATACATCAGTAAAAGTACAATCAGCAGTGTACCAATTGAACCGTATAACTTATTATACTGGCTGAAATTATTAATATAATAACCAAATCCGATTAATGTAATAATACTTAATACTGTTGCCAGCGTTCCACCGGCAGAGATAAACCGCCACTTTGTTTTTTTTGCCGGAGCCATATAATAGAAAAACGAATAGGCAAAGAAAAACAGCGCAATAGTAATCACCCATTTACCAACCGTTAACAGAATAAGCGTAAAACTGTCGCGCACAATATTCAGGGTATTAAGATAATTTATAAAAGTCTGACCACCGGTTAGCAACGCAATTGCAACGGTTAATAAAACCAGTAAAATAAACAGAAGAAGAATGGCTGTCAACCGCTGACTTACCCAGGTTCGACGGTAAATGCTGTGAATTGTAGCATCGAATGCACTCATCATTGATGCCAGCCCGTTGGTAGAAAAAATAAGTGCCAGCAAAAAACCAACCGATAACAATCCGCTCCGTGGTTGCATAATAATATCGGTAACCGTTTCGTCGATAGTTGCATAAGTACTGTCGGGTACAATTTGCTCGATTAGCAGCAACAATTCATACTGAAAATTTTCGATTGGGATGTATGGAATTAAAGTAAAAAGAAAAATTATTCCCGGGAAAAAAGCGACAAAAAACGAAAAGGCAATTGCAGAAGCCCGCGTGGTAATTGAACCATCGACAATACTTCGCCAAAAAAACAGAGTAACATCATAAAGCGGCACACCATCGAAAAATGGTAGCGAAATTTTTTTCGCACGCTCCGAAATTCTGTCTCTCAGTTTTATAAACCGCTTAAAATCGAATTTACGACCGCTCATTCAGGTTACTTTTTTTCAATTCGAAGTTGATGTATATAATCCTTTCCGTTCTCCTTTTTCAGTAAAAAATAGATTCTGAAATTACCGTTATTGGTTTTCAGGTTGCCAATAACATATTTCGAGCCCTCTTTTCCTCCTTGATGAATTATAGTAAAACTCTCGGGAGTAAAACTGTCGAAGAAATTTTTAACAATCTGTTTTGCCTGCGCCTTGCTGTAAACATTGTCGTTATCGAGTACAACCAACTCCACATTGTCGTTAAAATATTCGGAAAGCATTTTTGAGTTCCCCTTTTTTAAACTCAAAATAATTTCGTTGGGTATCTCTATCTGCGCTTCGGCAACAAACGAAACCAACAAAAATCCAAAAATAAAAATTACCGGAAATACTATTTTTCTTATTGCTGTCATATCTGTTCTGTTTTGGGCAATATGCAAATTGCAAGTCAAAAACTATGCAAAAACGCTTTTATACCTTTAATTTTAGTGTAAATTTATAAAATTATAATTCAATAGTAGAATGAACATAACTTTATTGGTAATTGGAAAAACTGATGCCGCTTATTTAAAAGAGGGAATAAACCAATATGCAAAGCGGCTAAAGCACTATGTAAATTTTAATATTGAAGTAATTCCCGATATTAAAAAGGCCAAAAATCTGGGTGTTGAAATTCAGAAAAAAAAGGAAGGAGACCTTATTCTTGCAAAAAAAGGCGTTGGGAAAGAGATTCATCTGTTCGACGAAAACGGGAAGACATTTTCGTCGAGAGAGCTGGCGGCGTTTATCGAGAAAAAAATGGTAAGCGGATTAAAAGAGCTGGTTTTTGTAATTGGTGGCCCTTACGGTTTTTCCGATGAAGTGTATAAAAATGCCTCATCAAAAATCTCACTTTCGCGGCTTACATTTTCGCACCAAATGGTACGGCTTTTGTGCACCGAACAAATTTACCGGGCCTTTACAATTTTAAAGGGCGAACCATATCATCACGATTAAAATATGCTACTGAAATTAAATAAATACAGTTATTTGGTTGTGGCAATCTGTTTTATTGTTGTTGCCGCTTTTATCGAAAACGGACTTCTAAAAAAGCATCCCGAAACGCATTTGGTCGAAGATTTTCAGGCTCAGTTAATAAAAAACGAAAACATACTGGAAACGCGGATTGCTCAAATTCTCGAGCTCCTTGCAACCGATACAACGGTAAATATCAACGAAACAATTAACGAATCGGATTTAAAATTGAAAGAGCCTGGGTTTGGTTATCTGGTTTTTAAAAATGGTGAACTGGTTTATTGGTCAATCCGCTCCATTGCATTTTACAACACTTCCGACGAGATAGAAAAGGCTCCCGGATTAATTCAACTCCCAAACGGATATTATCTGGCCGATTCTGCCAAACAAAATAACATCGAAGTTTTAGGACTTCATTTATTAAAAAGTAAATACACTTTCGAAAATAAATATTTGCAAAACCGCTTTTCGGAAAGTTATCACTTGCCCGATGTTTTTGAAATATTGAAAGTAAAAAGAGAGAAGGACAAAGGTTTTTGGGTTAACAACAACAAAGGCGATTTTCTGTTTGCCCTTGTACCCGGCGGACAATTTCTTTGCACAAAAAACCAGCTCTATTTCCCGGGCGCCATCTATTTTCTGGGGTTGCTGATTCTGTTGTTATATTTCCGGAAAGAGTTTATCGAGCTGGATGCATCTTTTATGCTGAAACTTGTTATTCTTGGCACAGCACTTTTTATTGTTTACTGGCTCCACATTATTTTTAATATTCCCCGACTGCTTTTACACCTCCATTTTTTTACTCCCGACTATTTTGCCTTTAACAACTGGCTGCCGTCGTTGGGCGATTTCTTTTTTATTTCGCTCCTTTTCCTTTTCTGGCTGTACAATTTCGGGCTCGAACTAAATCTAAAACAACTGCACGACGAGTCGTCGCTGCCACGTAAAATAATTGTTGTGCTGCTCTTGCTTTTTAGTGCCGCTATATATCTGCTTACCAACTTCTTTACCGAGCAGTTAATTTTAAATTCAACCATTTCGTTTTCGTTGAATAAAATTGTAAACATCACTGCCCAGAGTATTTTCGGAATTTTCTCGGTTGGATTGTTGCTAATTGCAATCATCTATTTTACAGTTCGTGTAAACGAAGAAGCCCGTCACGATTTTAGCTTTTTGCAACTTTTGGGCGTTGTGCTTGCAATTGCCCTTTTTGTGGGGGCAATTCAGTTTGTTGCCGTTGGAAAGATTTCGTTGGCAGCACTTGCCTTTTTTGTTGTGGCATCGGTGCTGGGCTCTGTTTTAAGCCGGAAATACCTGCATAGTTTTACTCTCAGCTACCTTATTATTTTTGTGTCGGTGGCATCGGTTTATTCGCTTGTGGTTTTTTACGACACAATCAGCCAAAAAGAACGGGAAGTTCAGAAATTACTGGCCATTACTTTAGAGACCGAGCGCGACCCGGCTGCCGAAGAATTTCTGATTAATATTCAGGCAAAACTACACAACGACCCTGCTATTTACAGTTTGTTGTTGCAGGGCCCCGACCTGAGCGAATATATTGAGAAAGCCTATTTTAGTGGTTATTTCAGTAAGTACATTACAAAAGTTTATGTTTGCGAAAACTCCGATAGTCTGTTTATTGAACCCGAAAACCGCAGCGTTCCGTGTCTGCCATTTATGGACGGAATTATAAAATCGCAGGGCGACCGCATTCTTGGAACCGATTTCTATTTTATGGATAATATGAACGGGCGCATCTCGTACACCGGTAAACTTTTTTACCCGTTTTTGCCCGATAGCAGCGGGGTAACAATTTATATCGACCTCGACTCCGACCTGCTTTTCGAAGGAATTGGGTTTCCCGAATTGTTGATTGACAAGTCGATTGCCCGCTCCGAGAATTATAAAAAATTCGACTATGCAAAATATTACGGCGGCGAACTAACCGATAAATTCGGCGATTACAACTACAACTTTCATATTGATGCTTACCTTAAACCGGGCATAAATACCAAGTTCGAAAACGAAGAGTTTACCTATAAAAAATGGCACGGGCGCGAGCATCTTATTTACCACACGCGGGCAAATAACTATGTTATTGTTTCGCGGTCGTTGTTTACTTTTAACGAGTACCTTATCTCGTTTCCCTACCTTTTTGTTTTCTATTTTCTTTCGGTATTGCTTATTCTTTTTATCGCAAATCCGGCCATTCGCAACCGCAAAGTTATTTTCGATTTAAAATTTAAAATTCAGGCGGCAATTATCTCAATTGTGTTTGTTTCGTTGCTGGGCGTTGCTTTGGTAACAATTTCATACAATGTAAAACAGTACCAGTCGAAACACGAAACCGACCTGAATGAAAAGATGAAATCGATTTCGAAGGAGATTGAAATGCGCCTCGAAGATAAAAACGAAATTACCGAAGAATTGCAAAACTGGCTACACCGCGAACTGGGAAAACTTTCCAATATTTTCCGTACCGACATAAATATTTACGGTGCTGATGGAGAATTAATTGCTTCGTCGCGTGGCGAAATTTTCGAAAGCGGGTTAGTTTCGACCCGGATGAATGCACGTGCATACAACGAGATTCTTCAAAATTTCCAGGCCGGCTATTCCGAAACCGAAAATATCGGCGAGCTCTCGTACCTCTCGGCTTACAAACCTATTATAAACAATTACAGCGACTATCTGGGATTTATAAATCTTCCCTATTTTATTAAGCAAGACAATTACAGTCAGGAGATTACAACCTTTGTTGTAGCATTTATCAACCTGTATGTTTTACTCTTTTTGGCCAGTATTATTGCAGCCGTTTTTATTGCCAACCAAATTACCCGCCCGCTGGTGGTTATTCAGGAAAAACTGCAAAAAATGCAACTGGGAAAACACAACGAGCACATTGTTTATAACCGTAACGACGAAATTGGAAGTCTGGTAATTGAGTACAACAAAAAAGTGGACGAGCTGGCGGTGAGTGCCGAACTGCTTGCCCGCTCGGAGCGCGAATCGGCGTGGCGCGAAATGGCAAAACAGATTGCACACGAAATTAAAAACCCGCTTACCCCAATGAAATTAAACATTCAGTATTTGCAGCGTGCAAAAGCCGAAGGCAAAGAGTACGACAAATACATTGAGCGGGTAACGGCAACGTTAATCGAACAGATTGACAACCTCTCGAATATTGCCACCGAATTCTCGAACTTCGCAAAAATTCCGACCGCCCGCAACCAGATATTTTGTTTGGCAGAGCAGTTGCAAAAAGTAATTGATTTATACGAAACACACGACCGCATTGAGATAGAATACAAATCGAATAAACAGTGTAAAACCGAAGTAAATGCCGACCGCGAACAACTTTCGCGCGCCATAATAAATTTAATACGAAACGGTATTCAGGCAGTTCCCAAAAACAAAAAAGGGAAAATTGAGGTTTGGGTCGAAAAGAAAAACGAAAAGGCAATAATTGCGGTAAAAGACAACGGTTCGGGAATTCCGGTAGAGTTGCGCGGCAAACTGTTTTCGCCGAGTTTTACCACAAAAACAAGCGGAATGGGACTCGGGCTCGCCATTGTAAAAAATATTGTAGAAAACTTTTCAGGAAAAATATGGTTCGAAACAGAACTCAATATAGGAACAATTTTCTTTTTGGAAATTCCAATTTATAAAGACTACGAAAAATAGAAAATTAAACCGCGCGCACTCTTTTTCTTTGTATTATTGTCCTCAATTTATTCAAAACAAAAATTATATGGTTCCGTTGTCGTTTAAGCAAATTTCCGAAAGATTAAAAGAGATGGTTTTACCCGAAATAGATTTGGTAATCGGGATTGGCACAGGAGGAATTCCGCCGGCAACTTTTGTCGCATTTTATCTCGGTGCCGAGTTGCAGGTAATGACTTTAAATTACCGCGACGAAAAAAACAACCCGCTCTACGAAGCACCAAAAGTGTTGCAAAAACCCGAATGGAATTTACAGGGGAAACAAATTTTACTGGTCGACGATGTTTCGGTTACCGGCAAAACAATGAATAAAGCACTGGAACAGTTAGAAGGATACAATGTAAAAACGCTTGCCATGAAAGGGAAAGCCGACTTTGTACTTTTCCCCGAAATAAAAGATTGCGTTAAATGGCCCTGGAAACCGTAAATGTTTCCGGTTCTCAGGTTTCAGTTCCGAGCCTGCTTATCGGCTGACAGGTTTCGGGTTTCCAGTTCAAAGTTCCGGATTTCGGGTTTTTCAATAAAAATTTCTATTTTCGGGAGTGTAAATCTACTATGCTAAATTGGATTAAATATTTACTGATTCTCCCGTTTTTGCTGAATTCTGTTCTGAATTTCGGTCAAAATCAAAAAATGTTAAAACAGTTCCTCACGGTTGAAGAGGGACTTTCGCACAACGAAGTAACTTCAATTGTACAGGACAACGATGGTTTTATCTGGATTGGAACGAAATCGGGCGTGGTTATGTTAAGGGCAATTTTGCTATGCAGAGCGAAGGCAATTTGCCACTGCCCGCCGAAACGGTTACGGTTGCCGAATTGCTGAAATCAGCCGGATATAAAACCGGGATTATGGGTAAATGGGGGCTGGGTGGCCCCAACGATTTCGGGCATCCGAACCGACAGGGATTCGACTATTCGTTCTGCTACCTCGACCAGCGGTTGGCACACAATTACTACCCCGACCATTTGTGGAAAAATTTCGAAAAAGTGTCGTTGAATGGAGCGTATTCGCACACTATTTTTGCCAACGAAGCACTCAGTTTCATTTCTCGAAATAAGAATAATCCCTTCTTTTTATACCTGCCGTTTACCATTCCGCACGGGAAATTTCAGATTCCCGACGATTCGCCCTATTCCAATAAACCGTGGACAACCAATCAGAAAAATTACGCGGCTATGATTACACTTATGGACAAGGACATCGGACGGATTCTTTCGCTGCTCGACTCGCTGGGGCTGGATGAAAATACAGTTGTGTTTTTTGCCAGCGACAATGGTGGTGTAAAAGGAATGATCGATTTTTTTAACAGTAACGGCAATTTAAGAGGCTACAAGACCGATATTTTTGAGGGAGGAATTCGTGCACCGTTAGTTGTCCGCTGGCCGGGAAAAATTACCGAAAACAGTCAATCGGCTCACATTTCTGCATTCTGGAATATGCTTCCCACTTTCTGCGAATTTGCAGGGGTGG
>Ga0256913_10001510_pt1 | contig 11959 bp, 10 predicted proteins | sample Axial_MatmetaG_FD_185970 | JGI IMG/M metagenome (GOLD analysis project Ga0256913, IMG submission 185970) | Deep-sea worm associated microbial mat communities from Axial Seamount, Juan de Fuca Ridge, Pacific Ocean - Axial_Mat | ecosystem: Environmental > Aquatic > Marine > Oceanic > Microbial...
TTTGATTCTGCAGGCAGAAAGAAAAACGGACTCAGGCTTTTTTCTGTTGAGGTGTTTAAAAACAGAAACCTGTGGATGTGGGGATTCTTTATTGCACTGGGTATGCTTGCCGGATATGCCGGTCAGACAATAGGTCTTAAATATACAACAGTAGCCCGTTCCGGTTTTATTACGTATTCATTTGCTCTGTATGTTCCTTTTCTGCAGTATGTTTTTTTAAAAAGAAAACCCGGAGCCGGAAATATAATAGGCCTGTTCATTGTAATGTGGGGACTTGCCTATATTACCGACCCTTCAGCGCAGCCTCTGACACTGAAAGATCTTTCTCCTTATCAGATAATCAGAATAACCGGAATTATGCTTTCCGGCGGACTTAACAAGGGTGATCTTTATACTCTGATCGGAACCATTGGCTATGCGTTTTATGTGGTTTTACTGGACAAAGCATCAAATAAGCATAACCCCGGTGCTCTGACAGTTGTTCAGATGCTGTTGTGCGGATTAATGGCATTTGCAGTTACACCTTTCAGTGAAGAAATGCATATTAATCTGACGTTTCAGCTGGCAGGAGCCTTGTTTTATCTTATTTTTCCGGGCGGTATTTTTGCTCTGTTTATTATGAACAGATATCAGAAGGAATTATCTCCGTTAAAGGCAGTATTAATTTACGCCCTTGAGCCGGTTTTTGCCGCATTCACCGGATGGCTTGTTTACAGAGGCTTGTTTTCAGGCAGAGAAGTTCTGGGTGCCATGCTGATTCTTTCAGGCATTATTATTTCCGATATCTGGCTTATTATACCCCGTGGAATTAAAACAAAACGTAATAAACCGATAAATAACTAATGTCAGGAGAAAATTTTCTACCCGATCATCCTTATTTTCAGCGTTTATCGGAAAACAATATAAATTTGATTTTAAAAGCCGCGGAAATTTGGGAAGCCGAAAGGGGTTCTGCTGTTTTTTATCCGGGGGATTCGGCTTCTTGTCTGATATTTGTTCTGGAAGGTATTCTTGAAGAAAAAGAAACCGGAAGAAAAATTTTTGCGGGAGAAACCTGGGGTGCCGGACGCCTTGAGGATGCCGGAATTCTGGAAATACATTTAACTGCAGCAGAACATACTATCTGGATTCAGTGGAACCGGGATGTGCTTTTTTTTATTGCCGCTGAATATCCCAAACTGCGCAGGGAGCTTGAACCTGTTTATAACTCCCGGGGAGAACTTGTTTCAGGCATTCCGGTTTTTCTGAAGGAAAAATCAGCAGAAAAAAGAAAAAAGAAAAAACACATACACCTGGTTATAAGAAAATCCTACAGAAAAATTATGCCGTATTTTATAGCTGCTGTTCTGCTTACCGGTGCTTTAATAATTTCTGATTTACCGCTGTATGCGGCGGCAGTTCCCTCTGCAGTGTATTTTTTAATATTTACCGTATTTTCATTTAATAGATTATTTTCCAAATATACTCTGGATGAAAAATACGTTTCTTCCGCTGTTTTCAACGGCGGAAACATTCTTGTTGTAAATCAGCATGTACCGCTGGAAATGATACAGGGAATAGAAATAAGAAAAAACGGACTGTTCCGGAAAATTTTCAATTACGGAAATATTATTATTAATACTGCTGCTTCTGAAAACAGCATTTCTATACCGGATGCCGGCCAGCCGGAAAAATTAAAAAACCGGATACTTGAAAATAAAACTGAATATGTAAGCCGGGATAACGGACGGAAAAAAGAAACACTGCGCCGTTATCTGGAAGAACAGGGGCTTGGAAGTAACGTGCCGGTAAAAATAAAATCAGCGGAAATTTATCCGGATGATTCATCTGCCGGAAAAATAAGAAAATTCAGAAAAAGTCCGGTTATATTGATTTGGAAAATCATGCCACCGTTTCTGATGTTTATTGTGACAGTTCTGACAGCAGTGTATTTCGGAGACAGCGTTAAGTTACCTCTTAAATTTGTATATGCGGTTTCTCTCGTGTTTCTGTTGTGGTCTGCGTATAAATTTGAAGACTGGCGGAATGATGTTTATATTGTTTCCGGAGCCTATCTTATTGATATTTACAGAAAACCTCTTGGTATAAAAGAAACAAAACGTCAGATTGATCTGCTTTCGGTTCAGGGAATCAGGTATGAGCAGAAAAATTTTATTTCTTTTATTTTCGGCTTCGGGGATATTATTCTCTCAACAGCCGGAAATGCCTCTGATTCTGTTTTAAAATATGTTTCCAGACCATGGATGGTTCAGTCATATCTTTTTAATGTGCGGGAAGCTGTAATAAGCAGAAAAAAGGAAAAAGAACACCTGCGGCAGAAAGAGGAAATAACCGAAATAATTAAAACAATTATGGAAATACGTTAATAATAATGTTTCTTTTTATGCCGAATATTAAGGTAATGAAAAGAATATTTATTTTAGGAATATTACTGTCAGCATTCTTTCTCTTTCATTTAAGTGCGGAAGATAAAGTTTACTACCGTTCCATTACAATAGGACCGGATTCTTTCTATAAAGGAATACAGCGTCTTACTCCTGAAGATGCTGAAAAAGTTAATTCGTACAAATTTGTTTTTGACAAAACAGGAAATCTTGTTGAAATTTCCTATAACTGCAGCGGACATTCTCTTCCTGATCCCGTACTTGGTGTACATAAAATTAAAATTTCTTATGAACCTTCGTCTGTCTTAATGGAATTTTTTGATTTCAGGGATGTTCCGGAGGCCGACAACGGGGGAATCTTTTCGAAAAGACTTACTCTTGATAAAGAAGGTTATCCCAAAGGAATTTTTAATTACGACAGATATGGAAATATTTCTCCTGATGCAGATGGAACAGCGTACAGGATGTGGAAGACTGATAAATACGGAAGAAAGTCTTCAGAAATGTTTTTTGACCGTTTAGGAAAGAGAATTTCAGATAAAAACGGTATAGGAGAAATTCAGTATACATGGGATGACAACGGCAATAAGACCGCGGAAAAGTATTTTGACCTTAACGGCCGGCCTGTTGCTTCTTCCGGCAGCGGTGTTCATCTGTACAGAAGAGAATATAACACAGAGGGAGAGAAAATCCGTGAAACAAGATTCGATGTATCCGGAAATCCTGTAAACGCCTCGGACGGTTCGGCGGTAATTGAATGGATACGGGATAATCGGGGACTGGTTGTGGAAGAACGCCATTACGGACCTGACGGTCTTCTATCTGAAGATATTAACGGTGCTGCGGTGTATCTGAGAGAATACGATAATGCCGGTAATCCTGTTATGGAAAGTCATTTTGATTCCAAAGGCCGTCCGGCTGCGGATATTTACGGAGTAACAACATACAAATGGATTTACCACCGGCAGGGTAACGAACTTGAGCAGCTTAACCTGGATGAAAACGGAAATTTAACCGAAGATGATTCCGGAATGGCTTCGTACAGGTGGGGATTTGACCAGAGGGGAAATATATTAACTTCAATTTCGTTCGGTACCGATGATCAGCCTAAAAAAGACTATTGGGGTATTGCCAAATACCGTTATAAATATGACGGGAAAGGAAACCTGGTGGAATCGGCAAGTTACGGTGACTGGGAAAATTTAACTGAAGATACCTCCGGTGTTGCCGTTTACCGCTGGGTGTATGATGAAAACGGAAATAAAATTGCTGAACGTCATTTTGACAGAAATGACAAATTTGCCGAGGATAATCAGGGAATAGCGGAATACCGGTGGGTTTATGACGATCTTGGAAGAAAACTTGAGCAGAAACAGTATGGTCTGTTCGGTCAGCTCCGCGCAGATTCTGACGGTGTAGCTATTTATGTATGGAAGTATGATAATTACGGCAGGGTTATTGAACGGCGTAATTTTGGAATTGACGAACGGCCGGTAGAAGATGTATCCGGAACCGCTCTTGCCAGATGGAGCTACGGGCCCGACGGCCGGCCTCTTGTAATTGCAAGATTTGACCGCCGTAAGATTCCCGTAAACAATTCCTATTAACTGCCGTATTCCTTTAAGGCGTCTAGGTCACCAATCAGATTCTCAATCTGGTATTTTCCGGTTAAAAATTCTACCGGCTGTTTATCTGCAGAGCCCTGATAATATACATCGTTGTAGTTCCAAAGTCTTATGGTTACCGGTTTAACTGCAGGATCAAGATTATAATAGGTTATTCTGCAGTCAGGAGTTCCCAGAGAAACTCTGTCTTCTGCTACGCCTTCCCAGGTTATGCCGATAAGTTTCTGGTATGCAGAGGAAAATTCCTTAAAAGGAATTTCAAGATCATTGATAAAATAATGATCATCTTTTACATCGTCTTCTTTCCCTGCCGGATCCCTTTTCATAATCCAGCTGTCGGTGCCTCTCTGTATTTTAACCTGTTTTATATTCTGTATTGACGCCAGAAAAACAAACTTGTCAGTCAGTTTAAACGGAGGTGTTCTGACTATTGCCGTATTATTTTCCGACAAGGTAAATACGGTACTGTCTCCGCTGCCGGAAATTGCAAAATAATTTCCTTTTTTATCTTTATTTCCAATTAGAATATCCACAACATTTCCGTCGCTGTCTTTCAGAAAAAGACGGTCTGCTTTTTCTTTATCCAGACCCAGTTTCGGATCTGATGGGTCAAGATTATCATAATAATCAATTACCTGTGCCGGAAACGGATGTTCCTGTACAAGCTGTGCAAATTCATAGTCATCAAAAAAATAGGTTCCTTTCCAGGGACTTTTTATAACAAATTTGTTATTTAATGATCTGTATCCGTCATTTATTTCTGATCTTTCGGCAATAAAGTCTGTTCCGTTATGCCGCAGTTCGATATAGACAAGTTTTTCCGGTGTAATTACAGGCAGGGATTTATCCCGGAAATCATTCAGGTTCTTAAAAAGATACGATGCCGAATATGCCGGCAGCAGGACAATTTCCGGATTATCTTTTATTCTTGCGTAATAACCGGATCCCGACGGACTTTTTATTCCCACTTCAACCTGAATGGTTTTACCGTCTTTATCTTTAAGCGTCAGCAGTACCTGCGGTTTGTTCAGTCCGAACATTTTCAGATCGTCTCCGGATGCGTTTTCCGTAATTATTTCTCCGGAACGCATGGAAGAAATTATTCTCAGGGCTGATTTTACAGAATCTTTATTTATTCTGAAAAAATCCGGAGTATCTTTTATCTGCCAGTTTTCTCCGTCCATACTGGAAAAAACAAGTTTTCCTGTATTCCTTACAATTTCGGCGTAACGAAGGTTTTCCTGTTTTATGTCAGTAAGTGTTACGTATGACGGCGGTTTTGCTTCCTCACTGTCATTATTATCTTTTCCGGAAAACTGAAGAAACAGCATAGTTCCTGAAAGTGCTGCAAGAACAATAACTGCTATTATCAAATTCTTTAGTTTTGAAGTCACTTGTTTCTCCTCCGGAAATATACAAACAGTGCAGCGGATAAAAAGAAAAGCGGTATAAGAATAATTGAAACAGCAGCATATATTAACGCTGTTTTCGGACTGATTCTCAAGGGCATACGGTAATGGCTTTTAGATGGAACATTTACCGTTGAATCATCGTTTACTGCCCAGTTTATAAGATTAAGCAGAAGATCTGCGTTACCCTTGATCTGACCCATAAAACCAAGCCCTTTAAAAGAACTGGCTGTTCCTACGGCTACAATAGTAGCACTTTCCGGCTGATAAGTTTCCAAATTGCGTTTTCTTACTGCAACGGCAACATCAACAGGACCTTTTTTATCTCCTGGGAGCATGTTGGGGTCTCCTGAAAGTTTGTCGCCGTCAACAGGCCTGAATCTTGAATTATCAGAGGAATGAAGAATGGAGTAATATTCAAGCTGTTTCTGCTGCGCGGCGGTTCTCTGGAAGCCCATTGTTGCCTGAAAAACGGGGTCTGATTTTGATTTTTTCAACGGTTCAAGTGCTTCGAAATCACTCATTAACGGAGCGAATATAAAAGGATTATCCCCGAACTCGGAAATAAGGAGGTTTTTCTCTGTTTCCATAACAAGTCCGTTAAGGACATCTATATCCCAGTTTTCTAAAAATGAAAAAAGGTTTTCTGTCGGCGTATTAAGAAGATCAAGCGCAATAAAAAGAACTCCGCCGTCAGAAACATATTTATCCAGTTTCTTTATTTCCGCTTCGGATAAATCCGCTCTGGGACTTATTAAAGTAAGCATTGCTGCATCTTCGGGAATATCGGAACGTATAAGCGAAACTTCATTAAGTTTGTAATTTGACTGCTCAAGCATTTTTGAATAACCCAGCGAAGCTAGAGTTGTTTCGTTATGTCCGGTAATCTCATAAATATTCAGTATTTTTCCGGAGCTTGCATACGCTATGGCCGCAGTAACCTGCTGTTCTATTTTCTGACCGATAATCTGCGGCTGTCCCTGCTGGGTATATGAAATTTCATAAAGATCCATTCCTGAAATTATTCTGTAGTTATCGCCGCATGAAACAATCAGGGAACCTTTTTGTGCCGGTTTATCGTCTTTTACATATTTGGAAAGCAGTCCCGGATTTCTGTCCGGATCAATTACTTTAACTGAAATATTTTTTGATAGATGTTCATATTCTTTTAAGGTTTCCATGATATTTTCCGGTTCGCTTCCGTTTTGATACAGAGCAAGTATTTCTACCGGTTTATCCAGTTTTGTAATAATTGCTTTTGTTTCGTCTGTCAGGCTGAAAAGTTTTTTCGGTGTTAAATCCAGTTTCAGATCAAATTTTCCCACAATCAGATTTAATATTATTAAAGCTGCGAAAACAGCAAAAGTAATAAGCGCCGACAGACTTGCGTGTTTTGTTTTAAAATCAAAATTAAGTTTAAAATTTTTCATATTGCTCTACCCCTAACTCCAACGTCTCTTTTCAAGGCTCTGCACGGTTAAAAACAGAAAGAATCCCGAAAAACTAAGGTAATACACAACTGCGTCCAATTTCAGTATTCCAAGGGAAAACGAGCTGTACCTGCGTGTAAGCGAAAGCCATGTTAAACTTTTTCCGACCAGTCCCTGGAAAACATCTCCGGAGAGAAACCACAGTAACAGAATTACAGCGGCAAGTATAATTGCTATAACCGCTGTTATCTGCCAGTTTTTTGTTGATGTGTAGAGCCACACAAGCGGGAGAAGGGCAAGAATTCCGGCCCATACAACACCGGCAAGTTCATTTGCCGGCATGTAGCTCTGCAGGAAATCTATAATAAATGTAACCATAAGAGCGGTAAAAGTAAGAATTGCCGCCCCCACAATTCCTTCTGAAACCTGAGAAATAAATACTCCCATAGATATAAAAGTGGCGCCAAGCAGAATGTATCCGATGTATGTTCCAAAAATCATGGGCCAGTCAAGTTTTCCGTGAAAATCAAGCAGAACCGGATAAATAAAAGTTACGGCAAGGGTTATCAGGTAAACAGTCATTGCCGCAAAAAATTTACCCAGGACTATATCCCACAGACTTGCCGGTCCCGTAAGGAGCAGCTGATCAGTCTGGAATTTTTTTTCGTCAGTAAAAATACGCATTGTTAATAACGGAATTACAATAAGAAAAATAAATACCAGCCCAGATAAAAATGCCGAATACTGGGAATTGCCCGGGAAAACCAGCTGAAGGGAATATAAAATTCCGGATATAAGCAGAAAAACAGCCGGGAAAATCCAGCCTACGGGTGTAAGAAAATACTGTTTTATTTCTTTTTTAAAAATTGCGTACATTATTCACTCTCCTCGCTGGTTGTCAGATTAAGGAAAATTTCTTCAAGGCTTAAATCCATCGGACCCATCTGAAGTATGGGCAGATCCGCGGAGGCCAGCGTCCGGAATATATCCTCGCGGATATCTTTGTCGGCTTCTGCCTCTACAACAGCTTCGGCAAGGCCTTCTTCCGGTCCGTCCGATGTACTGAGATATTTAACAGCATTCAGTTTTGCAAGTGCGGATTCTGCTTTTTCGGCGCTGCCTTTAATAAGCAGTTTCTGTCTGGATGCTCCGGAAGCTCCTGAAAGTCTTCTTGAAAGGTTTTCAGTGGTATCTGAAGCAACAATTTTTCCTCTGTTTATTATCATTATATGATTACATGTTGCACTTACTTCCGGAAGAATATGAGATGAAAGTACTACAGTATGTTCTTTTCCCAGGTCGGTAATAAGCTGTCTTATTTCTATAATCTGTTTCGGGTCGAGCCCTACGGTAGGTTCGTCCAGAATCAGTAGCTGCGGGTTTCCTACCAGTGCCTGGGCAAGACCTACCCGCTGTTTATAACCTTTGGAAAGATTTTTAATAAGCCTGTTTTTTACATGTCCTATTTTTACCAGTTCATAAATAGCTTCAAGATTTGCGGTCTTCTTATTTTTCGGAACTTTCTTGAAATCAGCAGTAAAATCCAGAAATTCCCTTACTGTAAGATCAAGATACAGCGGAGGCTGCTCAGGAAGGTAGCCAATATGCTTTTTTGCTTCTTCCGGATATTCAAGAATATCTATACCGTTAATTTCAATTTTACCGGATGTTGGTGCCAGATAACCGGTAATCATATTCATAGTTGTTGATTTTCCTGCACCGTTGGGACCCAGAAAACCAATAATTTCACCTTTTTTTATATGAAAACTTACATTGTCAACCGCTTTAATACGGCCGTAACTCCTGGAGAGGTTTTCCGCAAGTATCATGTAATTACCCCCGTTGTTTCGGTCTGTTTTTATGGAGTATACAGAGTGATTGTACGGACGGCAATAAATGTTACCAAATAGTCATGTTATGATTCGGCAATTATCTGGTAGGCTGTGGTTTTCTGATCCGGCAGAAGATCGTCGGGAACTTTTTCTCTGCCGAGAGCCTGTACAATCATGTAGCGTGCGCAGTTCAGATTGTTGTTTTTACAGTACTTTTCTTTTAACTGTTCTGTATCAATATTTACAGTTTTTATTTTATCGTTAAAAAACGGACAGGTTTCAATAAGATCACATTCTCCCATTTCAGTTTCCTTGTTCTGTTTGTTTTCAGCTATATTGTTGCTTACCAAATGGTTTCCGTCAATCTTTAACGGTGTCTGCTCACTCCGATTTTCCCGCAGCTGCTGTTTAACGGACATTCAGAACATTTTGGAGAAACCGGAAGACATATATTGGAGCCGAAACCTACAAGAATTGTGTTTATTTCTATCCACCATTTTTCAGGAAGAATTTCTGATAATTTTTTTTCGGTTTCTTCGGGGGTTTTTGTGTTAACCCAGCCTCTTCGGTTGGCAATTCTGTGAACATGTGTATCCACGCAGATTGCCGGAATCCCGAATGCAAGGCCGAGAATAAGATTTGCGCTTTTCAGACCTACACCCGGAAGTTTTTTTAATTTTTCAGCAGAGTCCGGAACTTTTCCTCCGTAATCTTTCACGAGTATATCTGCAATTTTTAAAAGATTTTCAGCTTTTACGTTGTAAAATCCGGCCGGAAAAATAAGTTCGGCTATTTGTTTTCCGGTCAGGTTTAACAGCTTATACGGATCCGGAGCTTTTTTAAGCAGCCTGAGGGAAGCTTCCAGGGTAACTTTATCTTTAGTTCTGAGTGAAATTATTGTGGAGACAAGTACCGCCCACGGAGAACTGCTGCCGGCCTCGATAATATTTACCGAAGGAAGTTCAAATTGCCTGACTGCATTTCTTATAACAGTTAATTCTTTATCCCAGTCCGTCAATTGTTTTTATGCGCCGGCTTCCAGTTTCATGAAAATAAGCTGTTCAATTTCGTCTTTATTTTTATTCAGTGAATATGAAACTTCATCAACGAGCAGTCTTAATGCGCTGTCGTACAGTTTCCTTTCAAGAATAGGCAGTTCTTTTACTTTGCTGCGGTGATAAAGAGTTGTTACTACAGATGCAGTATCGGTAACATTGCCTTTTCTCAGACGGTCAAGGTTTATCTGGTAACGGAGTTTCCAGTCTGTGGGAACAGGCTCAGATTCGCTGGAAATAATTTCCAGAGCTTTCTCTGATTCTTCCCTGGAAACAATTGCTCTTATACCCTGTTCCGCCGCTGTGGAAACGGGTATTCGTATAGTCATATCCGATACGTCAAAGTACATTACATAATAAGGCACAAGTTCGCCTTTGAACTGACGCTCTTCAATTTCCTGGACAAGTCCTACTCCCTGGAGGGGATATACAACCTGCTGTCCTTTTTTGAACTCTGCAATAACGGTTTTTTTGGCCATGGGCATCATAATATATAGAAAAGCATCAAAGACGTCAAACCTCAAAAGTATTTTCCGATAATAAAATATATGAGTCAGAAAACAATACCTGTATTAATGGGATTAACAGCCGTACTCCTGGTTCTTCTAATTGTTTTATTTTCCATGATTCTGGGAAATCCTGAGACAAAAGCAGCACGCAGAGGCCGCAGGGAGGCAGAAAAAACACTCCTTTCCGGACATTATAAAATAAAAAATACGGATCAGGTTAATACTGAAAATATAGATGCAATTACAAAACAGCTTTTAAGTGTTATTTCCAAAGGCGGAAGCATTGATAATCTTTATCATTTTTTAAGTAAAGATCCCGGAAGAAAGGAATTTCCCGGACATAAGGACCGTGTCAGAGAAGCCGGTTATACCGGCGGAAGCAATGAGGAGAAAATCAGACAGTATATAAAAATTTTTTCAGAAGAAGATCTGCCTCCGTGGGCACCAGAATATTTAGCAGTAGTAAAGGTTCTTCTGGATAATATGTGCAGAGAACTGGCAGTTTTGTCCGGGGTACCGGATTTTCTTGTAGTCAGGGAATTCCGTATTCCTCTTGCTTCGGAAATATGCAGAACGGATATTCCTTCTGTTTCTGAAAGACTTCAGAAAGCAGTCGGACTTTTTGCCGGGAAATGGGTGCCGCCCGGCGAGACTTATTCAACGTATCAGGTAAACCGGCAGGATGTGCGCGGGTATCTGCTGGAAAGCCGGAAATTTACTAAAAGAATGGCTGTTATGGACAAAGCGTGGGCAGATATAGAAGCTTCTCTTTATAATTTAATAAATAATCCGAATTGGAAAACAGCTGTAAGATATAATCCTGATTTCAGCAGACAGCTTGAAAATATTACCGTTATTTTTCTTACCGGAGATATTCACAGGCGCAAAGCGGATGTAATGCAGCTTGTTGGAAATCCTGAAAATGGTCCGGGAATAATCTGGACCCCTGATTTTGCCTATTATAAAAATATTCCTGAAATAACAGGAATTACGGCAGACAGTGTTCAGACAATATTTATTTCCAAAGTAAATATCGGCTATACCTTCAGAGATACCAGAACGCAGACATGGCTTAACAGAAGAAAAAACTGGCTTACCGATTATTTTGTCAGTTTCTTTTCTCACAGGGTCGCTGCTGATTTTTCTCCTGTAAAAGAAGAGCAGAAAATAAATTACAGCTGGAACAGCGCGTTTTACAAAGCAAAAGCCGTACATGACATAAATAAAGCCATAGCATCAATGCATGTTTTCGGGAAAAAAAAGGTTTACGGGGTCAGAGATGTTGCTTTTGTTAAAATCAACCTGATTGAGTACAATTAGAATCTGCTTTATCCGCCAGTCCGGGTATTTTATATCCTCTTTTCAGTTTTAAGTATTTGAACGGGTGTAAGTCCAGAGCGTTAGGATACCATCCGTCAATAAATCTGCGGTCAATTATGTTAACTGCCGGAAAATGTTCAACCGGCATGACCTCGCATGTAAACAGAAGAATATCTTCCGCTTCTTTCAGTGTCCCGTATCTTTCTTTTAACGGCATTAATGCAGATTCTTCAAGCAGCTGATCATATTTTTTGTCAGTGAATCCGGCAGAATTTAAACTGCTTGATGACTCCCACATGCCCAGGAAGGTAAACGGATCAGCATAATCTCCTGTCCAGGTAAGTGTTGCAATGTCGCATTTTCCTTCTTTAACCGCTTCGTAGTATCCGGGGAAT
>Ga0256913_10001511_pt1 | contig 11950 bp, 7 predicted proteins | sample Axial_MatmetaG_FD_185970 | JGI IMG/M metagenome (GOLD analysis project Ga0256913, IMG submission 185970) | Deep-sea worm associated microbial mat communities from Axial Seamount, Juan de Fuca Ridge, Pacific Ocean - Axial_Mat | ecosystem: Environmental > Aquatic > Marine > Oceanic > Microbial...
GAAATATGTATTATCCCCGAAGTCGCCAGCAATATCCCGATGATAGAGGATAAACTTCTCGCGGAGATAGAGAATGGAAGACGCTATATACTCGCCATCGTCGCCGAAGGTACCGGTATGACCGATGAGGTTGCCAAGTGGCTGAGAGAGAAGATGGGTATGGATACGAGAGTGACGATACTCGGACATATCCAGAGAGGAGGAGTCCCTACGACATTCGACAGAATGATGGGATTCGAATTCGCTATTCAGGCTGTCGACCATCTTCTCTCATGCAGAGAGTCTAACAAGGTCGTCGTCTGGAACAAAGGCGCTTTCGGGCTGATGGAGATAGAGGAGGTGGTAGAAAACAAAAACAGAGTCAATCCCTACCACCTGTCGATGCTGAATATGCTGGATTGATTTGGAAAAAGAGAGGTTTGTAAGATGGTGAAGACTACCAAAAGAGGTTCGAAAGTGTGGGTTACCTTCACGGTTCCCGCGGGGGATTATGAAAGTGTCCATCTCAAAGGGAGCTGGGATGGATGGGAGACCAGAGAGATGAAGGTCAAGAAAAACGGTGAATTCTACACCACGAGAGTCGTTCCCGCAGGTGAGAGATATGAATTCGGGTATATTACGGATAGTAACGGATGGATGACCGATGAGAGTCTGCCTACGGTGGGAACTCCATTTGGAAGTTTAAATTCAGTACTCGAGTTGTAAACTAATCTCTACTTCGGCACGATGTGCGGTCGGAGAGTGGGTCTTTTCATCTTCTCCCCGCAAAAGATATGGGAACGACCCCCTCTCCATTCCGTTTCGCAACACTCAACGATAAAGGAAAATCCATGCCAGGAAAGTTGAAAGCCGTCATGATGGCAGGCGGTTTCGGTACAAGAATCCAACCACTGACCAACTCCATACCCAAACCCATGCTTCCCATAACGAATCTACCTATGATGGAGCATACTCTGCTAAAACTCGTGGATACAGGGATAGAAGAGGTGGTCATACTGCTCTACTACAAACCCGAAATCATCAAAAACCACTTTGGAGACGGTTCCAAATGGGGAGTGAAAATCCACTATGTGCTCCCAGACGACGATTATGGTACGGCGGGAGCGGTAGGTTTCGGCAGAGAGTTCCTGGATACGACCTTTATGATAGTGAGTGGAGACCTCGTGACCGATTTCGATTTTTCGGAGATAGTCGAATATCATAGAGAAAAAGAGTCGAAACTGACCATCACTCTCACCTCCGTCGAGAATCCTCTACAGTTCGGTGTAGTTATAGCCGACGAAAATGGAAAGATAGAGAAGTTTCTCGAAAAACCGAGTTGGGGAGAGGTGTTCAGCGATACGATAAATACGGGTATATATATCCTGGAGCCGGAGATACTGGAGTATATACCGGTCGGGGAGAATTTCGATTTCGGAAAAGATCTCTTTCCTCTGCTCATGAGAGAGGGTGTGGACCTGATGGGATACAACGCCAGCGGATATTGGCGCGATGTCGGAAATCCGGATAGCTACAGAGAGGTATATGACGATATCATGAACGCCAGGCTCCGTTTCGAAATACCCGGCAAGAGAGTGGAGTATCCCGATGGTGTACTCTACCTGACCGGTGAGAGCGAGATAGACGAGAGTGTCGAGATATTGGGAAATGTCGTCGTAGGCGAAAATGTCAGACTCGCGAAGGGGTGTAAGCTGAACAATGTCTGTATCGGTGACAATGTGGCCGTGGGTGAAGAGTGCAGGTTGAGAAACTCGGTTCTTTGGCACGATATAGAGATAGGGAAAAGGAGTGTCCTCGACAATGCCGTCATATGCAACGACAATGTGATAGAGGACAATGTGATCGCGAAAGCCGGTCTGATTCTCGCCGAAGGGTGCCATGTGGGGAGGCTGGTGCGTTTCGATCAGGATGTGACCATCTGGCCACACAAAGATATCGAACCCGCCTCCATCGTCAGTAGCAATGTCGTACTCGGCAGCAGATATAAAAATTCGATTTTCCAGTATGGAAGTGTGACGGGCAAGACGAATGTGGAGCTCAGTTGTGAGATGATCACCAAACTCGCCGAAGCTTTTGCCAGTGAGCTCCCCATGGGTTCCATAGTGGCGGTGGCACGAGACCACGGCAGGAGCTCCAGGATGCTCAAGAGAGCCTTTCTCGGGGGTCTGATGTCCGCCGGTGTAGATGTGCTCGACCTGAAAGGTATTCCGCCCTCCGTCCTCAGATATACGGTCGCACGAAATCCATCTATCGCGGGTGGAGTCTATTTCAGACGCAACATATACGATCCGATGGCTACCGAAGTCAACTTTTTCGATGAAAGCGGTTTGAGAATCGACACGAACAGCTCCAAATCGATAGAGAAGTCGTTTTTCAACGAAAAGTTCCGCAGAGTCGATCCCAACAAGATAGGAGAGATAAAGGAGAGTATCCACTATCTCGAATGCAGGGACTACAGAAAAGCGATCATAGAGCATATCGACCAAAAGGCACTGCATAGCAGACAGTTCCGCATTGCCGTCGATATGATGGATGGCATCACGGGAGATATCTTCCCCGATATACTCAACGATTTGGCGATAGACTCCATCATGTTGAGTGCCCATAGCCACAACAATATCCTCTCATCTCTCGAAAACCGCCTCTCCAAAGCGAGAGAGGATCTGAAACCTATCGTCAAGGGGCTTTCGCTGAGAGCGGGATTCATCATATTCCCCGGTGGACAGAGAATAGCGTTGATGGATGAAAACGGTGTATACTACGACAAGATACACTCTCTTCCTATCGTACTGAAACTTCTCGATCTCGAAGGAGAAGCGAGAGGGAGGAGGATGAGAGTCTTTCTGCCTACATGGGCGCCGGATATGCTGGATTACGACAATCTGGAGATCGAGAGAGGTATCTACAGCAACTTCAAAGCCGAAAAGCTCAGAGAGTACGACCTCGTGGCCACTATCGACGGAAATTACGCCTTTACCGAATTTCAGCTGCACAGGGATGCGATGTTCGCCACACTCAAGATACTCGAAATGATGATCAGATACGATGTCAGACTCTCCGATATAGCGAAAGAGACCATACCGTTCTACTATCACACCGAATCGATAGAGTGTTCTCAATCTCTCAAAGGCAAGATGATGAGGAAGTTCCTCGAAGCATCCAAAGGCAAGAGAAACTCCACCATCGATGGAGTCAAGATATGGGAGAGCGATTCGGAGTGGGTATTGATGATTCCCGACTCGTACAGCGACAGATTGAATCTCTATTTCCAGGCCGAGAACGAAAAAGTCGGAGAGGAGTTGAGAAATAGATATATCGACCTCATACAGGAATGGATGAGCGAATAGATGCCTCTGTCTCTCAACTTTTTATGGCATATGCATCAGCCCGACTATCGGCACGATGGAGATATTCTCTATATGCCGTGGGTCTTTTTGCACGCCATAAAAGATTATTACGATATGCCGTGGCTTCTCTCCCGGTATCCCGGTCTAAAAGCCACTTTCAATATCACTCCCCCTCTGATAGAGCAGATAGGGCTTTATGTGGACAAAGGGGTTTCAACGGATAGATTCCTGACTCTATGGCTCAGAGAGCCTATGGATTTGAGTCCTGAGGAGAGAGCCTGGGTACACAAAATCTGTCGAAGCTCCCAATACGATACGATGGTGAAACCTCTTCGAAGATTCGACGAACTCTATGGACGGGAGAGACTCGACGATAGGGAGATGGTGGATTTGGAAGTCCTGTTCATACTGTCGTGGTGCGGTAACTATCTGAGGAGAAACGACCCTGTAGTGTCGGGGCTCATCGCCAAAGGCAGAGGTTACGATGCCGGTGACAAAATCGCGCTCATGAACAGACTCATGGAGTTCGTATCGGAGATTCTGCCTCTATATGGAAGATTGCAGGAGGAGGGGAAGATAGAGGTCTCCACGACCCCTTTCAACCATCCGATACTCCCTCTGCTCATAGATATGAAAAACGCCGTACTATCCAACCCGTCGACGACCATCGCCCCGAACCACTTCTCCCTCGAAGAGGACGCGAGGCTTCAGGTGAAGAAGGCCATAGAGTTGTATAGGGAGACATTCGGGGCCGAACCTGCCGGATTCTGGCCTGCGGAGGGGGCGGTGGACGAGAAGAGCCTTCGTATCTATTCCGAATCGGGTCTGAAGTGGGTAGCCACCGACGAAGAGATACTCTTTCGCACTCTGGACGATAGAGACAGAGAGAGACTCTATGAAAACCACTCTTTCGAGGGTGTCACCATAGCTTTCAGAGATCATGGATTGAGTGACCTGATAGGTTTCGAATACAGATACAGAGATGCCGACGAAGCGTCTGAAGATTTGATTTCCCATATAGAGAGCATAGCTTCGTCGAAAGATGACGCGACACTCTCCATCATACTCGACGGAGAGAATGCGTGGGAGTTCTATCCCGACAATGCCACACCGTTTTTCGAAGCTCTATATGAGAGGCTTTCAGCCTCCACGGTATGCCGAACGGTCACTATGAGTGAGATAGCGTCCATGCCGTCGAAAGAGTTGAGCCGATTGCATCCCGGTTCGTGGATATACGGCACTTTCGATACATGGGCCGGAGAGAGGGAGAAAAACGATGCATGGGAACTGCTGTTTCAGACGAGGATGGATTATGAGAGGCACAAAACGGATATCGGAGACGAAAAACGGGAGGAGATAACCTCTCACCTCCTCGCTTCCGAATGTTCGGACTGGTTCTGGTGGTATGGCGATGATCACTACACCGAGTATGCCGAAGAGTTCGACAGACTATATAGACACCATCTCGTATCGGTGTACGATCTACTCGGTATAGCTCCTCCCGTAAATCTCTTCAGACCCATATCGAGACGGAGTGATATCCATGCCATGGTGACGAAACCCAAATTTCATATCGCCCCCCGTATAAATGGAAAGGTGGACTCCTTTTTCGAGTGGCTGGGTAGCGGTATGATAGACGAGACTCAGCACTTTTCGACGATGGACAGGGTGAGAGGGCCCGTGGAAAAGATCTATTGGGGAGAAGACGACAGAAATATATATATCAGACTCGACGGCGATATGGAGAGAGTGCTTTCGGACTCTCTATCTATCAGGATATATATCGGATCGGTGTCGGATATGGTGGAGATATCCGAAGACTCCATCTATGAGAGCGATACCGTAAAAGCGGTCGTGCGGAGTGTGGCCGAGATCGAAATATCCAAATCCGCCTTTCACGAAGAGAGATATGCGAAGATAAGGATGGAGATACACTCTCCCGAAGGTATCGTGATACAGACACTCCCGGGTAGCGGAGAGCTGAGGATAGATTTGAACGACGATTACGGAGAGAGTTGGTTCGTATGAAAAAGGAGTTTTATTGAAAGAGTCTCGAAAGAGAAGCAGACTGCTTCTGGGTATCCATATGCATCAGCCCGTCGATAATTTCGACGAGGTCATAGATAGAGCGGTAGAGGAGTGTTACGCACCGTTTTTTTCGGTGATGCGAAGATATCCCGATTTCAAATTCGCGGTTCACTGTAGTGGATGGTTGCTGGAGAAGATTTGCGATAGTTATGAAGAGCTTTACGAAGATATTCTATACCTGAGCGACAAAGGCAGTATAGAGTGGATTGGGGCAGGCTATTACGAACCGATACTCAGCTCCATACCTTCGAGGGACAGAAGAGGGCAGATAGAGATGCTCAACCGACTCATCGGTGAGAGATTCGGCAAAACTGCGCGTGGAATGTGGCTGACGGAGAGAGTATGGGACTCCTCCATCGTATCGGATATGAAAGCCACGGGGATGGAGTTCGCGATGGTGGACGACTACCATTTTATCGCATCGGGTATGGATGGAGAACTCGATGGATACTATCTCACCGAAGAGGGTGGAGAGACCGTATCACTGTTCCCGATATCCAAAGAGCTCAGATATGCCATCCCTTTCAAGAGTGTCGAATCGGCAGTAGAGACAGTGATTCGTGCGTGCAGGAGAGATGATGGAGTGGCGGTCATATTCGACGATGCGGAGAAATTCGGTATGTGGCCCGGCACCGCCGAATGGGTATATGCCGGAGGATGGCTCGAGAGTTTCGTGACTTCCATTCTGCAAAACGATGAGATAGAGACTATACATTTCAGTGAATATATGAGCCGTCACAGACCGATTGGACTTGCATATCTGCCAAATGTATCCTATTTCGAGATGGGTGAGTGGAGTCTGAAAGCGAGAGAGGCTCTATCTCTCGAAGAGATGAAACGGGATATGGGTGAGAAGGCTTTCGAAGAGAACGGTATCAGATTTCTAAAGGGCGGTATCTGGAAAAACTTTCTACTCAAATATGAAGAGTCCAACCGTATCCACAAAAGGATGCTCGAAGTATCGGCGCTCATCTCCGAGACGGGAGAGGGCGAAGATGCGCTATATAGACTCCAGACAAACGATGTACTGTGGCATGGAGTCTTCGGAGGGCTATACCTGCCAAATCTCAGAGACAACGCCTACCGATATCTCGCGGAGTGTGAAGATATTCTCCGTAGAGGGAAAAGGGGGGAGTTCGTCGTATCGGATACGGATATGAACGGTTATGAAGAGGTATCCATGATAACCGATGTATCGGTCGTGAGGTTCGACAGTCGCAGGGGCGGTCAGATGGTGGAGCTCCTCGATATAGAAAAGAGATTCAACTATCAAAATGTATTGACCAGAAGAGAAGAGGCCTATCACAAGAAGATAGAGTCTCTTTCGAAAGAGACTCCCGACACCGACAACACCGAAGAAGAGAGGCAGGAGAGCGACGGTATCGACACCATCCACGATATGCATACAGATATCTCTCCGGAGATATCGGAGGCCCTCTCTCACGACTGGTATATCAAAAATTCGTTCGTGGACCATATCGGGGACGATACCTTCACACTCGAAAATTTCAAAAAATGCTCTTTCTGGGAGTATGGGGATTTCGCCGATCAGCCGTTTGAGATCGTCACGACAGATGGAAAGGCCATATTCGAGAGGGCGGGGGGTATATACTACGATGAGACTTTTCCGACCGTAGTGACCAAAAGTTTCGGTTATCTCGAGGATGGAGAGGGTGTCTCTTTCGAGGTGGATATCTCTACCCAGAGCCCATCCCAATATAGATACGCGCTCGAATTCAATCTCCATTTCGCCAATCTTGACGAGATATCTCTATGCTCTCGGAAGTGGAAGGGAGATACGACTATGCACTCTCTGGACAGAGTCACATTCGAAGACCCATATACAGGCAGGAGAGTGACGATATCGACCGACTGTAGATTCGATATGCATATTTTCGCCCTCGAAACGGTTACACAGAGTGAGAGTGGATACGAAATCACCGTGCAGGGTGTGAGTATGGCGCTACTCTTCCCTCTCCGGGGAGAATTGAAAATCAGAGGCGAGATGAGGCTCGAAAATGTCTGATATACGATACAACCCCATCGAAGACGAGTACTCCATCATATCCCCCGAGAGGCTGAGACGGCCAGATTGTCATGGGGATGGAGCCGATTCAGGAGTGGGGAGAAGCTCAGGATGTCCATTTTGCGAAGGTCGTGAATCGATGACCCCACCCGAAATATTCGCTATCAGAGAGGGTGGAGAACCCAACGGCCCGGGATGGAAAACGAGAGTGGTTCCAAATCTCTACAAAGCGGTCAGGATAGAGGCTCCGTGGAGGAAACTCGATGGCGGAATGTATGACGACTGGGAGGGATTTGGAGCGCATGAAGTGGTGATAGATACTCCGATACACCATCGCAGGATGGATGGTTGGGAGATAGAGGAGTACAGATACTGGCTAAAGGCTCTCAGAAGCAGATTGAAAGATTTGACAGGAGATATCAGACTCGTCTATTTTTCCATATTCAAAAATCACGGCTTCTACGCGGGAGCGACACAGGAGCATCCCCATACCCAGATGATAGCTCTTCCTATCGTGCCGAAAAAGATCGTACATATGATGGATAGAGCTCTCCAGCACTTTCTGGAGCACGGCAAAAGCCACTTCGAAGATATCGTCTGCAAAGAGACGAAATATGGGAAAAGGATTGTCGGTTCGAGTGAAAATTTCATCGTTCTGGCTCCATTCTCTTCGTCGTTCTCTTTCGAAACGACGATAGTGTCTCTCGAAGAGGGGGTAGTGAGCCTATCGGATCTCGGTGACGACAGGATAGAGGAGCTTTCCGCTCTGATGAAAAGAGTTTTCGGCGCTCTCTACTCCGAGTTGGGGGATTTCGATTTCAATATTCTCTTCAATACCCCTCCCATGCAGAAAAATTATGCCACCGAACACTTTTTCGACCATATGAAAGATATATGGAGATTCGAGATAAAGATAGTACCTAGACTTTTCAGACTCGGAGGATTCGAGATAGGAAGCGGTATACACATAGACCCCGTGACACCCGAAGAGACCGCCAGACTACTCTCCAGATATCTATGATAGTATCAGACTCCCGTATATTCCGATATCAGACTCTGCGCCATATATAAAGCTATGGTGTAGAGTGTCATCGCCACGATATACGATATCACTCTCTTTCTATCGAAGATTTTCATCAGATTCTCTCTGCCGAAAGAGTACGCCAGTAGAGTGAAACTGGTAAAACCGGCCACGGTATTCGCCAGTGCCAGACCGGAAGCGCCCATCTGCGAAAAGAGTGATAGTGCGGTCAGAGCGTATCCGGCCAGAGACCATGTGGCTATTCTGGCGGCTTTTGATTGACGGTGGTTCGAGTATAGCCACAGTGAAAAGAGTTTCGAGAGTCCGAATGGCAGGAGACCTATCATATACATACGAAGCACCGAAGCCGATTGGATAGTGTCGCTCCTCCCAAACGCGCCTCTCTCGAAGAGGAGCCAGATTATCTCCCTGCTCAGTATCGCTCCTCCGATGGCCGCCATCCCCAGCAGAAAGGCCAGTATCCAGAAACCTCTCTTCATCTGCCTCACCGCTCCATCTTCGTCTCCTCTGCCTATGGCTTTTGCTATGGAGGGGAAGATGGCCGTACTCAGAGCTATGGCGAAGAGGGCGAGGGGGAGTTGGAAGATTCTGTTCGCGTAGTAGAGGTAGCTGATGGAACCTGTGACGAGAAACGATGCGAGCCAGGTATCGAGAAAAGCCATTATCTGAGCGGTAGAGTTTCCCCATATGGCGGGAAAGAAATTTTTGAAAAAGAGAGTACTCTCCTCTTTCGTTTTACGATAGTGTGTAGATAGAGCGCAAAAACCCTTAGAGAGCATCCTGATCGATCCCAATCTGCGTGCCATGATCAGATGGGCGATCACCTGCATGATACCACCGGCCACTACGGCATAGCTCAAAGCGGTGAGAATATCTTCTCCACTCTCGCCTCTATAGAGAAAGAGTGCCGTAATCAGCGATATATTGAGTAGAGCGGTAGAGAATGCTGTCGTGGCGAAATGCTCTTTGTACTGCAGGAGAGAGGCGAGAAAAGTCACGACGAATATCAGAGGCAGATACCAAAACTGTATCGCGAGATATATAGCTGTCTTGTCGATAGCGTCCGCATCGAATCCCGGAGCCATGAGAAGAGCTATCTCTCTACTGAAAAAGACCACGACCAGAGAGAGTGCCAAAACTGTAGATAGCAGTTCGATAAGTATGGTGACGCTGAATATCGACTTGTGTTTCGAAGCGACGAAAGATGGCAGAAAACTCTGGGCGAAAGCCCCCTCTCCGAATATCCTGCGAAAAAGGTTGGGTAGTTTGAAAGCTACGAAAAAGATATCGCTGTAGATATTGGAGCCGAGTATCGATGCCATCATCAAATCTCTCACGAAACCGAAAAGCCTCGAAGTCAATATACCTGCGCTGTTGGAGAAAAAGGAAGCGATTTTCATGGGTCGCATTATAGCAGATTGGATATTTCAACCCCATTTGATATAGTAAATAATATTAATATTTATAAGTATAACTAATCTTCGGCACTATTTTTTTGTGATATGATTATGGAAATCGGAACTTTTTCCGATATTTGAAAATATGTTGATTGTATCTGGCAAATGATGGAAAAAAAGAGAGGAGGATGATATGAAAAGGATATGGAAAATCGCACTTGTCATGGCTATTGGAGTGAGTGGGGGAGTCTCCGCAGAAAAGTTGATAGTGGTGGATTTGACTCAGCAGAAGGCGTTTGCCTACAAAGATGGGCGAGAGGTGATGAGCGGTTGGGTTTCGACCGGAAAACCGGGCAAGAGAACACCGACTGGCAAATTCAGGATTCTCGAAAAAGATATCGATCATGTCTCGAGCAAATATCCCAGGCCAAACGGTGGAGCACGGATGAACTATATGATGAGATTGACCAATAGCGGAGTGGCGATGCATTTGGGATATGTGCCGAACTACCCCGCATCTCACGGATGTATCAGGCTCGAAAACGGTTTCGCTCAAAAGATGTACGCATGGGCTCCCGTAGGGACCAAAGTGATCGTCAAAGGCACTCCTCCCATCAGAGTGGACAGATCGTCGGGCGGATTTCACCACTACGCATCATCGGCCGCTTCCGATAGCGATCCACTCGATTTTTTCATGACGGTTCCGGGTAAAAAGAGACAATCCACATCTGTCAACTCCCATAAAAAAGAGCGTAGGAGAGTCACCGCACAAGTATCCCGAAACAGAGATCCCCTATCCGAACTCTCTCTCGACAGGAGGGTGGAGAGAGTGGAGATGAGAGCCCATAGCGCCAAACCTCGTCATATCCATAGGGCCGATCCTCTCGAAGAGTTGGCGGTGGACAACCACTCTTCCCGACGGCACACCAGCAATACGAGAGAAAAATATTCGCACTCTCGAAGTGATAGATACTATCACAAGTCTGTAGATCCTCTCTCCATGTTGTCGGGAAAGCACATATCGGACAATGATGATAGATACGAGAGGCGAATGTCCGATATGGATTATGAGAACTTTACTCATAGGACCGAGCCTCTCGCCATGCTCAAAGGGTAGGTAGAGATAGACCGCATCGAGCGCTCCACTTCGAGAATGACTTTTCGGTGGAGATGAAGTCGCTGTGCTCCCTTTTCGTTCTATATCTCCCGATATGGAACGCATATTGAGAAGTCCATGTGAGATTGCAATTTCATGGACGATAGAGGGATGTAGTATCCAGCTTATTCTCGTCGGCTGAAGCCGACCCTACGATAAGGCTTTGTGTCCCTTTTTACGGGACTAAAGTCCCCACTCCTCGATTCTTTGCACTCCATATCGTGATAGCGAAATCAAAACGACACGGCATACAAGATTCTTCCGGCGACTGAAGTCGCCGCCCCATAAAGCTCGAATGTCCATACCTGGGGCCGCGACTTTAGTCGCGGGTTAAGTTTTGAAGTCTATAGAGGCTGACTATCGTCAAGATATGTTTTGATGGTTCATACTCTCGTATGCATTCCCACCGAGGACGGTGGGAACGAGAAAGAAGTCCATCTACCAGGAGCAGGGACTTCAGTCCCGTCATATTACCATCTGTGCGGGGCTGAAGCCTCCGACTCCTTTGGGTTTCGGACTCCATCTTGCAATGGCTAAATTTAGACTTTGCTCTATGCAAGGTTCTATCCGCGAGAGAAGTCGCCGCCCCATAGAATCGGATTCGCATGACCTAGGACCGCGACTTCTAGTTCATGCTCTCGTATGCATTCCCACCGGGGACGGTGGGAACGAGAGGACAATTTCATGGACGATAGAGAAATGTAGCGTCGGGCTTATTATCGTCGGCTGAAGCCGACCCTACGGTTTCGCTTCGAAAATGACTCATACAGGCTCACTATCGACAATCCAGGATGCGCAATCTACTCCACCCCCAGCGCCTTGAACACCGCATCGATGGGCTCTGCGTAGATGATGAGTTGAAATTTGCTCATCAGCTCAGGGGGGACTTTCGTC
>Ga0256913_10001512_pt1 | contig 11931 bp, 11 predicted proteins | sample Axial_MatmetaG_FD_185970 | JGI IMG/M metagenome (GOLD analysis project Ga0256913, IMG submission 185970) | Deep-sea worm associated microbial mat communities from Axial Seamount, Juan de Fuca Ridge, Pacific Ocean - Axial_Mat | ecosystem: Environmental > Aquatic > Marine > Oceanic > Microbial...
TAAACAACAACCTTTAAAAAATAGACAAAACATTATTTTAACAAGAGATATAAGCTTCTCTGTTAAAGGTGCTATTGTTGTAAATGGTATTAAATCTCTTTTAGAATATGTAAACGATATAAATAGTGATGATGTATTTATTATTGGCGGTCAAAGCATCTATCAAACTTTTGAAAAGTACTGTAAAAAAGCTTATGTTACAAAAATAGATAATGAATATGAAGTTGATACATATTTTCCTAATCTAGATTTATTAGATCATTGGAAAGTAAATAAAATACATCCTACAAAATATACTGAAGATGGAACTGCTTTTACAGTATATGAATATATTAATACCCTTATCTAATAAGATACATATTATCTATTGGATTTTTATCTCTATCCATTAACCAAATTATTACATTTTAATTATAGATATATTCATGAAATGTTATACAATTAGAATCATGAAAATTAATAGCTCCATTAATTGCGGTTCTTGAAACATACAATATTTTATTCTCATGAAAAATAAAATCTATATATTGAAATCCAACTTTTGTATAATCTTCTTTATATTCTGAAAAATCTAATAATATAGCTTCATCTTTCCATATAACAGTATCTTTTGAACTCATCAGTATAACTTTATTTCGTTTTCTTGTATTTTCTTTATCAGCTCTATTTACAATAGTAAAATATTTCTTGGTTACATTATCAAAGCGAATAGCAAACTTTGAATTATTACCATCAAAATTTATAACTTTATTAAATGATAATTTTTTACTAGGTTTATCTTTATCAATAGATAACACAATTGCTTTTCCATACTTTTTATAATCATTTCCCGTTGAATACCTTAGAATATTACATAATGACCCATCTTTATTAATTACAACATTGCCTTCTAAATATCCTGGTTGTTCTGAATTTATGACTCCCTTCCACTTTTTACTATAATTAAGAAATGGAGTAACTACCCAATTTTTACTATCCATAATATCTTTATTAATATTAATCGATATTACACCAGCACCATGACCTCCTAGATTCCATGAACCATATTCAATTGCAATCCACAATCGTTCATTATGAGTAATAACAGGCATAGGTGCTTTATGTGGCCCTCCAATTGTACGATTCCCACCTGGCAAAATAATTACTGGTTTAGAAAATGTTTTTCCCCCATCATTTGATTTATAGAGTAACAAATCACCATATTCACCATTCATTCCCATTAAATAAAGATTATTATTAAAGAGAAATACCGTTCCCCAAAAACAAGGTGTAACTAATGATAAATAATTCCAAGTTTTTCCCCTGTCATCTGAGTAATGTAATATTGTAATATTTTGTTTCATTAAATAGAAAAAAACATCGTGAGATACAATTAATCTCCCAGAAGGTAATTTTATAAGTGATGGACTTGCAGGACACATTCCGGATGGATGATATGTCATATCATCAGGGTGTATATAATTAATTACCTTTCCACCATAGTCACCACATCTAAATAACCTATTATTACTTCTTTTAGGTGCATCTTGTAAAAAAACATTATAATCTACATCATTTAAAAGGTTCTTAATATGAATTGTCTTGTCTCTAACAATAGTATATGAAGTTTTTTCATAACTACCATTGCCTATAACTTTTACAAAACATTCAGTTGATGGAGTTATATTATCGATTTGTAATTCAACCCCATTTATAAATGGTGCAACTTTAAGTATTTTCACATCTATTCTCCTTGTAAATCAAACCATTTTTTTAATAATTCTTCATGTTCTAAATTAATCTGTTCTCTTTTTAAAGTTAATTCATGAAGTTTTTTATAATCCAACGCATATTTTTCTATTTCTTTATCAATCAACCTCATTTTCTCTTCTAAAATAGCAATTTGTTTTTCAGTTTTATTAATAGTAAAAACAGCTTTTCTTTTCCCTTTACCATGACTTTGGTTAGGTTTATGTTTTTTTTCAGCTATCTTTATTTTTTCTATATTTTCTTTTTCTTTATCAATCATTTTTTGATAATACTCATAATTTCCATCATATATTTCAACACTTTGCTCTCTTACATCAATAATTCGTTTAGCAAATTTATTAATAAAATGTCTATCATGAGAAATAAATAACATAGTTCCTTGAAATTGACTAATAGCATCTTCTAACTCTTCTCTTGAGTCAATATCTAAGTGATTTGTAGGTTCATCTAAAATAAGTAAATTAATATCCTTTTGTAATTCTAACAATAATCGCAATCTACTTTTTTCCCCTCCCGAAAGCATACTTACTTTTTTAAAAACATCATCTCCAAAAAACATATATTTTCCGAGTAAATTTCTACCCGATTGTATTGTTAGATTTAAATTATCACATATTTCTTCTAATAGCGTTTTACTACTATCGCTAAAAAGCACTTCTTGTTCTAAATATGCGTATTTAATACTTTTACCAATTCTAACATTTCCTGAATCGGTCTGTTCATCTCCTATTATCATTTTAACCAAGGTGCTTTTCCCCGCACCATTAGGGCCAATCATTGCAACTTGTTCATTTGCTTTAATAATAAAACTAACATTATTAAATATCATTAAATTCCCATATGACTTACTTATATTAATAGCTTTAATAACCTCATGCCCACTTTTTTTTAACCCCTTAAATTCTAACGATAATTGCTTCTCATTTATTAATTTGTCGACTTTATCCATCTGCTCTATTCTTTTTTCGATATTTTTTGCTCTTTTAATTGCTATTTCTGTTCCATAGTCTCTCATTTGCCTTGCAGTTTTCATCAATCGTTCTATTTCTTTTTGTTGCCGTTCATATAGTTTTAAGCGTCTTTCATCTTCTTCTTTTTTTTGTTTTTTATACGCTTCATAGTTCCCTTTATAGGTTTTGCTTTTTTTAAAACTTAGTTCTATAACTTTATGAGATGTTCTATTAATAAAATACCTATCATGAGAGATATATAGCACAGTACCTTTATAATTATTTATATAATCTTCAAGCCATGCGCAAGCATTCATATCTAGATGATTAGTTGGTTCGTCTAATAATAATATATCAGGAGCTAATAATAGTGATTTCCCTAGCATAATCAATGTTTGCTCTCCCCCTGATAAATTTACAAAAGGTGTCAAAAGTACTTTTTTAGGTATATTTAACCCTGTAATAATTTTAGATATTTTTTCCTTTATATTATAACCGCCCATAAATTCAAATTTATCATGTAATTTCCCATAGTTTTTAAGAATTCTGGCATCATTTGGATTTTTTTCCATAAGTTCGTGAGCTATATTCATTTGGTGTTGCAGCTCATCAATATGATTAAATGCACTATTAAGCATTTCACTTCCTGTATATTCTAGAAAATCATCATGTATTTGTTTTAAATATGCTATTGAACATCCATTTTGAATATGTATATTCCCACTATCATAATCTATATTTTTATTAAGAATATTAAAAATGGTAGTTTTACCTGTTCCATTTCTACCAATTAAAGCTACCTTTTCATTTTTAAAAATTTCAAAGGATATATTATCTAGTATTAAATTATCTCCGTAATTTTTGGTTACGTGTTCAAATTGTATTACTCCCATAAATATTATTATAGCATAAGATATTAAGTTATATTATAGGTAAAACATGTAAAAGTTTTAATATCCAAACACTTATTAAAAGAACACCCACTAATATTAAAAGATATAAATTCAATTTTCTTAATTTGTTATTATTAATATTATTATTTGTGCGATGTATTTCTATAATTTGAAATAGTATTTGAGCTAGTAAATACGGGAATATAACAAATACTCCAGCATTATATCTAAAAGCTTCAATAAATTTAAAATGAGTAAACAAGATAAATGCCCTAGTTAACCCACAAGTAGGACACGGCATTTTAAACACAGTATAAATAGGGCAACTATATAAACTGCTCACTCTTATATTAAATATCGAAGTATATACAGCTCCATCTTGATATTTTAATATTATGGATAAAAAGATTATTGCTATGCTTCCTATTAGAAAAACATATGCTTCAAGATTTTTCTTAATCATTAATATGGCATAAATGCATTAGGATTCTTAATAAAATCAATTGTAGCTGGTCCAAAAATGGCTATAACTGCTATTTGCCATACGATACTAATACTAGCAATAATTATACCTGCAATAGCAAAGCCTTTGCCTTTACCTTCTTCATCGCCTTGTGATTCTTTTAAGGCAATAATACTAAATACAAGGCCTATGATTCCTACTGGAAAACAGCAAAACATACCAACTAGCCCACAAACAAATCCTATAATGGCTTTTGAATTAGTTTTTTTTATAACATTAGCTTCAACTACTTCTTCAACAATATTATTTTCGTCCATATCTTTTTCCCCTTTACTTTATACATTCTATATACTATCATCTCTTTTTTTTCGTGTTCTGTCAAAAAAATATATAATTTTTTTATATTTCCTCTTTAGAAATATTATTATAGTATTTTGATTCTAGAAAAAAACCACCATCATTACTTTCGTAATTTGTTAAATCAAAAATTCCATCTCTTGCCTTTAAAAAACCAGCTTTTTTTAATGGATGGTAACTAATCATCTTATCCCAATTAACATAATTCATATGACCATTTGTTTCAAGTAAACCTACATTAACACAGTTCAATGAATCTATTCGCATCGCTACATTTCTATTTAACTCTAATAAAAATGGGTTAACCGTTAAATCCGCTACAAATGTTTTCATATTATTATTTTTAGCATATTCAAGCATCTTCAAACTTTCAGATAATGTTTTAGCTGCCGGTTTAAGTGCTAAAGCTTTATACCCTTGTTGATTTCTTTGTTCAACTTCTTTAATGGAATGAGCACTTTCATCGCAAGCAAACAAACAAGGAATATCACTTACATCATATTGTTTTTCTTCTGAAAAAGGTTCTTCAAATATACATATATTATCTAGAATTTTTTCTTTATCTAAGTATTCTATCAACCATAATAATTTGTCCATACTTTCATATCGACCATTAGCATCTAAATATATGATAGGCTTTTTTGATACGGTATATATAGTTGAATGCTCTTTAATAATATTACTTATTTCTTTTATTCTTTGTTTATCCCACTCATATTCTTTTCCAATTTTAACTTTTAAGAAGAATTCGCCATTTTTAATGATATTTTTAATTTCTTTTTTAGATGTTGTATATGTTATAAGTGGAATTAATGCAATTTTATTTTGTCTTTTTTCTAAATTGGTTAAACTTGAAAAACTATTTATTTTTTTCTTTTTAGCATAATATAGCCAAAGAGCCATATCAATGCCAACTAATGCATTTAAAATAAAAGTTTTTTTAATATCATATCCAATTTTTTCTTTTATATATAAATAACAACTATTAAATAGTCTTTCCGTAGCTTCATACGGTGTCTCAAATTCAATGTTTTGTAAGATTTTCAATGCGTATTTTGTAGTTTCATACATTAAAAGATCACCTTTTTCTTGGCCATATTTATTAAAAACATCTGCATCTGACCATAGCACTGATTGTATGCTAAGACCTGTAGCAAAATATTGTCCATCTCCAATTGTTACTACAACCTGCCAAAGATTCGACACATATCCACCTTTAAACCCAAAAGATTTAATTAAATTTTCTTTTATATATCCGATTTTACAATTACTGATTTTCATTTAGTTAGCAATTCACTTTCATTAATATTTGTTAATATATTATTTATCCTTAAAACTAATAACTATCACTTTAAAGACAGCATTTACATTATGTATTAATTATAATACCACTTTGATCTAAATTGTTCATAATTTCATCTATTGTAAATTTTCGTATTCTTATTTTATTTAAAGGTTGTCCATCATCCTTATTTCCACTACAATATGCAAGTAAAATATTATCTTTTTCAATATATATGGCCGTATAACAAAATCCCGCATTCTTATCATCTTCTATCATGAAAAATTTATCAAAAGTTGTGCCATTATCTTCACTGAGTGCTCCAATAAGAGGTGTTCTTCCCCATGAAAGCCCTTCATTGACAATAGGCGATATTGGTATAGGGTTGTATACTGACAATATTGTTTTTTTATTTATTCTTTTCATTGACATAGGCGACGTAGGCGAAAAGAATTTTGATGGTGAAAAATTACTCCATGTTTTTCCAAAATCAAAAGAGTGAGCTAAATATTGGCAGCCTAAATCTGTTCTACTATAACAAAGAAGATGGCCTTTTTCAATTTCAATAACTCCTGGCTCTTGTAAACCAGACTTGCTTTTAGTATTATTTAGTGCTCCAAAAGTTCTAGATTCTATAAACGTTTCTCCTTCATCATTAGATATAAAAAAACGTACTACTCCTCTACCATCAAAAGAAGACCAGTCATTATAGTCGCTGTGCAAACATCTATGAAATGATGCCGGGATAATAATTGTGTTATTTGATAGTTGTACTACTCTGTCATTATTTGTAACATAATATCCAGGATAGGGTATGCAACTTTTTGCTTTAGTAAATGATTTACAATTATCATATGATTTTCTTATGTGTAATCTAATATCATGGAATCCATATCTAACCTCATAAAAGATAGCTATACTTTCTTTTAGTTTTAAAAAAGAAACAGACATGATATTTTTCGCATCTAATTCATCGGGAGTAAACATTATTTTTTCATCTCCAAAAGTTTCACCATTATCATATGAATATAGAAATGATATATATGATTTTGCATCATCTTTATGGCTTTCACCTACAAATTTACTATACGCAAAAATAATAGTACCATCTTCTATTTTAACAAAAGCACCTTCAGAATTTCTATGATTATCCCCCTTAGGTGGTAATTCTTTAATTATTTTTCCTATCATTAATATCTCCTTTCACAATTGATATAACATATAAAATCAAGGCTAACCAAATAAAAGAAAAAGAAATTATTTGGTTAATTGTCAATATTTCTCCCATTATCAGCCCTGAGAAAAGCATAATTGTAGGCGCAATTAATTGCAAAAACCCTACCCTAATAAGAGGTATTTTTTTTGTTGCTTCTGCAAATAGAACTAAAGGTGTTAAAGTTACTATCCCCGCTAATATAATAAATATAGTAATTTTTACTTGACCTGACAAAATGGCAAGACCGCTATTTTTAGCTACAATAATTAGTATGCCAATTGCTATAGGTGTTAATATCATTGTTTCAATTGACATAGAATGTATCCCTGATATTTTTGTTTTCTTTTTAAATAATCCATATAACCCAAAAGTTATCCCTAATGTAATAGCTATATATGGTACTGCTCCCATACTAAAAATATAATAAATAATTCCTATTGTTGCCAACACAAATGCTGCAATTTGGAATTTATTTAACTTTTCTTTTAAAAATATTATTCCTAATAATATACTAATTAGTGGGTTTAAATAATATCCCATTCCGGCATCTAATATTTTTCCTTGAGATACTGCATAAATAAACACGAACCAATTTACAAATAGCAGTAAACTTATTACTATAAATCTTACTAATACTTTTGTGTTTTTGAAAATGTTAATAATATATAATTGTTTTTTATATACCAGATAAAAAAAACAAGTAATAAATGATAAAAGTATTCTATAAGCAATAATTTCAATACTAGCTACGTCTGCTAGTTGTGCCCAATAAAAAGGAAAAAACCCCCATAATACATATGCTATTAAAATAAGAATTGAGCCTTTTCGAACTTCTTTCATTGTTTTTCTCCATATATTATCACTTTATACTTTTTTTATTATGTATGTTGTGTTATCCTATTACAAACATTATAATAAGTATAACATCTTTCATTTAAAAAGATAATTAAAAGGAGAAACCCATGAATAATTTAATAGCATATTACACACGAACAGGAACATGCAAAAGTATAAGTGAGGAAATATGCAAATTAATGGAAGACTGCGAAATTGATGAAATAATAGATGAAATTGACTATAGCGGTATTATCGGTTGGTTAAAGGCGGGATATAACGAAACTAGAAAAAAACAAACTACAATTACATATAAGAAAAATGCGTGTTCTTTTGATACCGTAGTAATAGTTACCCCTGTATGGGCCAATGGTATGACTCCCGCAATAAGAGAATATATAAAAAAAGAATTAAATGGATTTAAAACCTTATATATTATTTCTTCATGTTTAGGAAGTAGCAGCATAAAAATATCTGCTCAAACCGCAAAAACCGTTGAAATAGCACAGCAAACTTTTTGCATAACAAAAAAAGAAAAAAATAGATCACAAGTTATAAAGGAAATTACTCGATTACTTAGTAAGTAATGTTTGCAATTTATCTTTATATTCTAAATATTGTTTACCTAGAAGTATTTCTTGATTTCTAGGTCTTTTAAAGTTAATGGTTATTTCTCCCACAATTGTTGCAGGTCTTTTTCCCATAACATATATTCGATCTGATAAAAATATGGCTTCGTCAATATCGTGTGTTATAAACAATACTGTCTTTTTATGATTATTCCATATTTTTAATAGCCAACTATACATTGTTCTTTTAGTTATTGCATCTAATGAACCAAAAGGCTCATCTAAAAGCATTATTTCTCTATTGGTCAGATAAGTTCTTAATAAGGCTACTCGCTTTTTCATGCCTCCAGAAAGTTGATAAGGATACATATCCATAAACCCTTCTAGTTCAAATTCTTTCACTAAACTTGAAATATAATTTTTATTAGGTTCTATATTTTGAATTTCATATGGTAATATTATATTTTGATATATTGTTCTCCAAGGCATCAAATTGTCATTTTGGTGCATATAAACAACTTTCTTGTCCATAGTAAAATTACCTGTATATTCATTCATCAATCCAGAAAGTATTTTAAATAGTGTGCTTTTACCACAGCCTGAAGGGCCTATAATAGATACGAATTCATTTTTTTTACAATATAAATTAATATCATTTAAAACTTTGATACTTGTCTTTTTGCTTATATATGTATTACTTAAATTATTTACTTTAATCATTACTTCTCACTTTGTATACTTATTTGTAAAAGCATCTTGTATATTTATCTTATCGTCCATAAACCCACATTTGACAAGCCAATTCATATAACGTTCCCATACTATGAATTTTTGTTCGCCCCAATAATTAGCATCGTCTTTATATTTATTTGCTAAAAATCTTTGGCTTTTAATCACAAGTTCTTTGTCTAACTCCGGTACCTCTTTTAAAAATAGATTTGCAGCTTTATCAGGATTATTAATAGAATATATATATCCTTGTTTAACTGCATCCATAAATTTTATAGTTATATCATCTTTTTGAATATGCTTTTCATTTGTTATGATTACAGGCGTATAGTAATCAAATACACTAGCAATTTTACCAATATCTATATAATTTACTTCTATACCTTCTAATTTTGCTTGTTGTAAAGTCCATCCTTCAAATACCCATGCATAATCAATATTATTAGTTTCAGTTCCTGTAAAAAAATCAATATCACCAGTAGTTACAATTTCGGTCTTATTAAAATTTGCGCCTACCATATCCATTAAATACTTAATAGTTTCGCTTTCTATTTCACTTCCCCATCCGCCATATTTCTTATTTTCAAAATCGCTTATTTTTAATATGTTTTCATCACTTTTTGATATAAAGCCCGATGTATTATGTTGTATTATTGCCCCAATAGATACAATTGGTACCCCTTCACTTCGTGCTAACGTTACATTTTCTTGATAACTAATACCAAAATCTGCACTACCTGAAGCAACTATTTGTTCTGCCGTTCCTTCAGATGGTTGAATAATTTCTACATTTAACCCATTTTTTTTAAAATATCCTAATGCTTTAGCCACATAAATTCCGGTATGGTTTGTATTTGGTGTCCAATCTAACACTACTGTAATTTTTTCTAAAGAATTACTCTCTTTTGAGCACCCTGCTAGTGTTATGCCTATAAGTGATACTATTACCACTATAACTAATATTTTTTTGATGCTTACTCTTCCCATCTTATTACCCTTCTTTCTATATACTCTATTAATTTAAATAAGAAAATACTTATTAATACAATTATTAAAATATCAGCAAATAATGCTGCTGTTTTAAACGAACTCATAGCCCTTGTTAAATAAATTCCTAAACCTTGCTTCGCTCCCACCCATTCAGATATAACAGCACCCATTACACAATAAGCTGCTGCTATTTTTAATCCTGAAAAAAAGTATGTGGAAGCTGATGGTAATTTCAATTTTAAAAATATTTGCTTTTTATTAGCTCCCATTTGTATCATCATTTCATATAACTCTCGGTTATATGTAGAAAGACCTTCAGTTAAACTTAATGTTATTGGGAAAAACACAACTAATACTGCTAATAATACTTTTGGTAACAATCCAAATCCAAACCAAATTGCTAAAATAGGAGCTAGCGCCACAAGAGGTATGGTCTGTGAAATAACCAAATATGGATATACTACTGATTTAAAGGTTAAAAACTTATCAAGTAATAAAGAAAGTAAAATCGCTACAATTGTACCTATGACAAAGCCTAAAATTGTTTCAAAAAATGTTGTGGCGGTATGTTTCATCAACACACTAAATGAATTAATAAATTCATTTATAATTGCACTTGGCGCAGGTAAAATATATGGTTTAATATTTTTAATATCAACTATAAGTTCCCATAAAAATATAATTGCTATTAGTATTGCTATAGGAAGTATTTTATTTTTTATACTTGTTACTTCTTTTTTCAACGATAACTCCTTACGATTTTTAATTAATTTGAATTCATTTGGGTAAAAGAAATAGCCACCTGATGTAGGGTGACTAATTTATAACATTTAGGTCTCATTTCCTACGCTGGCATTATCCAGATCAGGTGTAGTGGTCGAAATAAATTCCTCTCAGCCATATCTTCGGCTCCCACATGAATTATTATTAATTTAATAATAATATATCCTTTTTGTTATGTGTTGTCAACAATCACTTGTAAACAACTATTATATATATACCCATATATCCCAATAATAAACCTTTATACCTTTCTATTAGTGTTATAACTTACATTAGGAATAATATGTTCAATGTCAATTTGCTTATCTTCGAAAAGATAGTCTATTATTTCATCTATTCTACTCACACATTCTTTGACTGAAATATCTATTAATTCAAAGCCACTATACGTTAGTTTCACATCTTCCCCTAAATAATGCCATTCATGTTTTTTTGTATTTAATATATCCCATTCTAAAAATCCATCAACTATATATGGTTTTCTAGGTAAAGGTAATTTATATAATATTTTCTTTTTATTATTTGGATCATATAAAATATGTAGTAACTTTATCATAGTCTTTTCTGCTTTTAACAACTTTTTGTTATTAAGTGTTATATTATGATGTTTACTAGCATAACTACTGATATATGACAAAATAGATTTAGGAAAACTCTCTACATTTAGTAGTTTTGAATCGTCCACTTTCGCCGCTTGCTCTTTTTCATATTTTTCCCAAAGTCTTGTATCCATCGTAACTTCTAAATCATAATGGGATATTGTATGTTTATTATCGTTATAATCCCAAATACCATTTTCTTCAATATAATATACATATGGATGTATGTTTTTATCCAAATGGAAATGACATAAAAAGCCTAACATATATACTAATAACTTTTCATCCCTTTGCTTTTTTAATTTTTTGAATGCATCAGTGAAAAATACTGCTGTATGTTTATTATGCATTATATGTCCAAATTGTCGTTCAATAGGATTAAATAACGAGAATGGTTTATAGTAAAATAAAAAGTCAGGGCCTTGTGCCGCTAATTGAAATAATTTTAAATTATCATGAATTGCTTTTCTTACTTTTTCATTTTTAATTTGCTGACTAACTAACTTAGAAAAAAGCG
>Ga0256913_10001513_pt1 | contig 11930 bp, 13 predicted proteins | sample Axial_MatmetaG_FD_185970 | JGI IMG/M metagenome (GOLD analysis project Ga0256913, IMG submission 185970) | Deep-sea worm associated microbial mat communities from Axial Seamount, Juan de Fuca Ridge, Pacific Ocean - Axial_Mat | ecosystem: Environmental > Aquatic > Marine > Oceanic > Microbial...
TTTTCTAGTTCAATAGTCTTTTTCTTAGAGGAACGACTATGCTTCTTCGCTTTAGCTTTAGAACTATCTTTCTTTGTTTTATCTTTTATATCTTTATTTTTTACTACCATATTTTTATTTTTTTTTGCTTATTTACAAATATTCTGCCCTATTAATTTTTATGCCATAGTAAACAAAAAATGGCGGGGTTACCGCCATTTTTACACATTTTTTTATTTATATCTGCCAAAATTTACTTTATCATTTTTTTCATCTTTTGAACAGATTTTAATTTTTTGCTTAATGCTTTATATTCATCACTCTTTGTATCTAGTTTAGATATTTGTTCGGTTAATTTTTTTTCTAATTCTTCAACACTAGCTTTTATTTCAGTATCTAATTCTTCAATAGTTTTTTCTTTAACAACTAATTTACTAATAAAAGCTTCTAATTGTGGTCCTCTAAGATTTTTTGCTAAAATAATTCCATTACCATCAATTAAAAAATTGCTTGGTATTCCTCTAACTTTATACAATTTTGCTCCGGCACTACTCCAGTATTTTAAATCGCTAACATGAGTCCATGTTAAATTATCTGCTTCTATAGCTTTAACCCATGAGTCTTTACTTTTATCAAGTGATACTCCATAAACAGTAAATCCTTTTGCATTTTCAAAATTAGCATCTTTAAATTTATTATAATTAGCCACAACATTTGGGTTTTCTCTTCTGCATGGTCGGCACCATGATGCCCAAAAATCTATTAATACTAATTTTCCTCTTAATGAGGATAATGCTATTTCTTTTCCATCAGGATTTGTAAATTTTAATTCAGGAGCTATATCTCCAACATTCAAACCTATTTTTGGTTCAGGATTTGAAGTGTTTTTCTCAAGATTAGCAGAAATAAAGATAAATCCTAGTGAAGAAATTATTATGAGTGAATAAATAATTTTTTTCATTGTATTTTATTTTTTTAGTGATTCGAGTTTTTGTTTAAGTGCATCACCTCTAAGTCCGGCGGCAACTAAATTACCATCTCCATCAATTAGAAAACTAGAAGGAATATACCTAACATTGTATTGATTTGCAACTTTATTGTTACCAAGCACATGCGTATTCCAAATTAATCCGTCATCTTTTATTGCTTTCTTCCATTTAGCTTCTTGTCCGGGTCGGTCTAAAGATATGCTGTAAACCGTAAAACCATTTCCGTTTTCAAATTTTGTATCTTTAAAGTTTTTATACATTTCAACAACATGTTTGTTCTCGGCTCTACAAGGCCCACACCACGATGCCCAGAAATCTATTAATACCATTTTGCCTGATAATGATGATAATTTAATTATTTTCCCATCAACTCCGGGCAATTCAATCTCTGGCACTTTGTTACCAGTGCTTACTGTTGTTTGTTGATTCTCATCTAATAAATAATTCTTATCTACAAATCCATAAATTAAAAAAGCAACTAATAATAAGCCAATTATATATTTCATTTTTTTCATACATTCAATAATTTAGATTATTTGATGCAAATATAATCTATTTTTAACAATATGTTAAATAACAGTTTAAAATTTTTGTTAAAAAAATAGCCATCAACTTGATGGCTATTAATATTATTTATAATGTATAATTAAATTTTTGCTAAAGCTTGATCTAAGTCGGCAATAATATCATCAACATTTTCAATTCCAACTGCAAAACGAACTAATCCATCGGTAATTCCGGCTTCTAAACGAGCTTCTTTTGAAACACCTGCATGTGTCATCGAAGCAGGATGTTGAATAAGTGTTTCAACTCCTCCAAGCGAAACTGCTAATAATGCAAGTTTTACATTATTCATTAAAATAACTCCTGCATCGTATCCTCCTTTAATCCCGAAACTAATCATAGAACCAAAACCTGTCATTTGTTGTTTTGCAAGTTCGTGTTGTTCAAACGATTTTAATCCGGGATATTTTATCCACTCAACTTTTTGATGTGCTTCTAAGTATTCTGCAATTTTCATTGCACTTTCTTGAGCTCTGTCAATTCTTAAAGATAGTGTTTTTACACCACGAATTACCATGTATGCTTGATGTGGGTCCATATTGCCTCCCATATATGTCATGGCTTTACGAACTTTCTTATAAAGTTCTTCTTCTTTTACTATTAATGCTCCGCCAACAATATCGGCATGACCGTTAATAAATTTTGTTAAAGAATGAAGTACAACATCAGCACCTAGGTCAAGTGGTTTTTGTAGATATGGTGAGCTAAATGTGTTATCAACAACTACAATAATATTGTGTTTGTGAGCTACTTCGCAAGCTGCTTTAATATCGGTTAGTTCTATTGTTGGATTAGCCGGAGTTTCTAAATATAACATTTTTGTATTTGGCTTAATTGCTTTTTCAATATTTTCGATTACCGAAGTATTAATATAAGAAGATTCTACACCAAAATCTTTAAAAATGCTTTCCATTACAGCACGACTTGGTCCGTAAACTGCACCTGTACTAATCATATGGTCGCCTGTTTTTAGAATTGCAGCATAAATTGTTGAAACAGCTGCCATTCCCGAAGCTAATGCAACACCACCAAAACCATTCTCAAGCTCGGCAAGTTTTGCTTCTAAAGCACCAATTGTTGGATTTCCTATACGTGTATAGATAAATCCTTTTTCTTTTCCTGCAAAAAGATTTGCTCCGTGTTCTGCATTCTTAAACGAGAATGTAGATGTTTGATAAATTGGAGTTACTGCACTTCCGTATTCATCGTGAAAATCTCCTGCATGTATTAGTTTTGTATCAAAACCTTTATTTTTAGTATCCATAATTTTATAATATTTAATTGGGCTGCAAAGTTAATAATTTGATTTATTTAATAGTATGTTTTTTAACTATAAACTTAAAAATAGATTTATTAAACAAACAGTTCTTTAATTCCTAAAAACATATAATCTAGATAATCTTTTAGTTCAGATTTTTTAACCCAAACAGCTTGTTGAATATCTTCTTCGCTTTGCGGAACAGGCTTTTCGTTGCCCGAGTATTTCATTGGATACCAAAAAGTTTTTTTCAAATAAAACCTATCATTCATTATATATATGTGAAATGTAGAATCTGTTTGTTTTTCAACCTTATTAACTGTAATACCACATTCTTCTTCAACTTCACGTTTTGCTGTTTCATAAGGTAACTCGTCTTTTTCTATTTTTCCTTTTGGTAAATCCCAATGTTCTAAACGATAAATAAGCAAAAGTTCATCCTTATCATTTTCAACAATACCGCCGGCGGCTTCAATATAGCGGAATTCTTGCATCATCTTATGAAATGTTTCTTTTGGATTGTCGGTAATAATCTGAAAATTCTGAAAATTCTTATCATCTAAAAACTCATCGAGTATTTCTTTAGAGAATAAAAACGATATTTTGCAATCATCACAAGAAATTTCGTGATTTGATAGCAATAAAAATTTTTCGTTATAAAAAACTTTATATTTTTGCATAATGGAACAAATTAAATTTAACACTGCCGAAAAGCTTTTACAAATTAAAGCAATTAAACTTCAACCTACAAATTATTTTACTTGGGCTTCCGGTTGGCATTCGCCAATATACTGCGATAACCGAAAAACTCTTTCTTTTCCTGATGTAAGAAATTACATTCGCGATAGCTTTGTACAAGTTATAAAGGAGAAATATCCTAATGTAGAAGTAATTGCAGGTGTTGCAACAGGAGCAATAGCTATTGGAGTTTTGGTTGCCGAAGCTATGAATTTACCTTTTATATATATACGTGCTTCTTCAAAAGCACATGGTTTGCAAAACCAAGTGGAAGGTGCTTACGAAGCCGGACAAAAAGTAGTTGTTATAGAAGATTTGGTTTCAACGGGTGGTTCTAGTTTAAAAGCTGTTGAAGCATTACGTGCCGAAAATATTGAGGTTTTAGGTATGCTTGCAATTTTTACTTATGGATTTAAAGTTGCCGAAGATAATTTTACTAAAGCAAATGTTGAACTTACAACACTTAGCGATTATAATGTAATGATTGAACTTGCTGCAAAACAAAATTATATAAAAGATACAGATAAAGAAACCCTTGCTCAGTGGCGTACTGCTCCTGAAAAATGGAATAAGTAGAGAACTAGTACATAAAAATTTAGCTATAGATCAATTTAAGAATAGAATATGACAAGAATAGAAAGTGACACAAGATTGATAAATAAAGCTGATAAAAAAATTTTTGATTTTCTTTCAGACTTTAACAACTTTGAGCAATTAATGCCCGATAGAGTTACAGACTGGAAATCTGATAAAAAAACTTGTTCTTTTACAATATCCGGTTTAGCAAGTTTAGGAATGGAAATTATTGAAACCACTCCAAACAGTTTTATAAAAACCAAAGATTACGGTAAAGTTCCTTTTAATTTCAATCTCTTAATATATATTGAAAAGCAAGAAAATAAATCTAATGTAAATCTTGTTTTTGATGCTAATTTAAACACCATGCTAAAAATGGTTGCTGTTAAACCATTAAAAAATTTCTTAAATATGCTACTCGATGAGTTAGAAAAAACAGAGTTTTAGCTTTCTGTACTTTTAACTTTATAAACTTTCATCTAAAAAATGATTTCAATAAATAATATATCTGTAAAATTTGGAAGTTTTGAGCTTTTTTCAAATATCAGTTTTATAATAAACAAAAAAGAACGTGTTGGTTTAGCCGGGAAAAACGGTGCAGGAAAATCTACAATGCTAAAAGTTATTATTGGCGAAATTGAAGCAAGCAATGGCTCTGTTAGCAAACCAAATGATACAAGTATAGGTTATTTACCGCAAGTAATGAAAGTTTCTGATGATACATCAGTTATTGAAGAAACAATGAAAGCATTTGCCGAACTTAACAAAATTGAAAAAAGAATAGAAAAATTAAATATTGAAATTACCGAACGTACCGATTACGAAAGTGATAGTTATATCAAGTTAATAGAAACCTTGACTGAGCTTTCTGATAGATTTGAAGTTTTAAGTGGAAGTAACACCAGAGCCGAAGCCGAAAGAACACTTAAAGGTTTGGGCTTTACCGAAAATCAATTTAATATGGCAACCAACGAGCTTAGTGGCGGTTGGCGTATGCGTATTGAGTTGGCAAAAATAATTCTTCGCAAACCCAATGTCTTATTATTAGATGAACCAACAAATCATCTTGATATTGAAGCAATTGATTGGTTAGAAAGCTTTCTTAAAAATTATTACGGAGCAGTTGTTCTAATATCTCACGACAAGGCATTTTTAGATAATATCACCAACCGAACAATAGAAATCTCGCTTGGTAAAATTTACGATTACAAAGCAAACTACAGTAAATATTTAGAACTTAGAAAAGAACGCCGAGAACAACAAATTAGTGCATATAACAATCAGCGAAAAATGATTGAAAAAACCGAAGAATTTATTGAAAGGTTTAGATATCAAGCAACAAAAGCTGTTCAGGTACAATCCAAAATTAAGCAGCTCGAAAAAATTGAACGAATTGAAGTTGATATTGAAGATAAAGCAAGTATCCATTTTAAATTTGCCCCTGCCCCACGTTCGGGAACTTTGGTTGTAGAAACAAAAGATTTAAGTAAATCTTATGGTAATAATTTAGTTCTAAAAGATATAAACCTAACAATAGAACGTGGCGAGAAAATTGCTTTTGTTGGTAAAAACGGTGAGGGAAAATCTACTCTATCAAAAATTATTGTTGAAGAAATTCGCGATTATACAGGTATTTACAAAAAAGGACACAATATAAATATTGGTTATTTTGCTCAAAACCAAGAACAATTATTAGACGAGAGTATTACTGTTTTCGAAACTCTTGATAATATTGCTGTTGGCGATGTTCGTAAGAATGTTAGAAACATTCTTGGTTCGTTTCTTTTCTCCGGCGAGGATATTGACAAAAAAGTAAAAGTACTTTCGGGTGGAGAAAAAACTCGCTTAGCTTTGTCTAAACTTTTGTTAGAACCATATAATTTACTTGTACTTGATGAGCCTACTAATCATCTGGATATTAAATCGAAAGAAGTACTAAAAAATGCTCTTAATTTTTATGATGGCACTATAATTATGGTTTCTCACGATAGAGATTTTTTAACAGGTTTAACCGATAAAATTTACGAATTTACAAATCATAAAATAAAACAATTTATTGGCGATATTTACGAATTTTTAGAAAAGAAAAGATTAGCAAACCTAGATTTATTAAACAAAACAAAAAAACAAATAAATAATAAAAAAACAGTAGTTTCTGAAAACAAACTTGGCTACGAGCAACGCAAACAATTACAAAAAGATATCCGAAAAGTAGAAACACAAATTAAAAAAGCTGAAGAAAATATAGAAAAACTCGAAAAAGAAATAGAAGTAATTAATGAAGAATTAAATACTTTTGAAGCAAACAAAGACTACAACGAACTATTTAAAAAAGTTGAAGACAAAAACAAACTACTACATAAAGAAACTGATAATTGGGAAAGACTTTTAATTAAGTTAGAAGAATTACAAGAAACTAACTAGAATCTATATCTCATTCCTAGTTTCAATCCAAAAGAATTAAATCTTTGTTCTAAGAAATAAGAATTATTGTAAATTGAATTAAAGTTTCTACGATAAACAGCTTCGAATAAAATACTCATCTTAGGGTTAAAATGATAATGCACTCCGGCATTAACTATTCCACTTAAATTAAGTTTCATAAATGGTAAATCTTCTAAGCTCACAACCTCATCGTCTAAACTAATACCTTTTCCTTTAGCATTTAAGAAAACTCCTGTTATTAATCCACCACCAAACACATAAGATAATTTGTTATGTTTTAGCTCATAGTTAAGTATTAGAGGGATTTCCATATAGGTATATCTATTTACAAATTCATAGAATGACCGTGTTTTTAAGGTATCAATAATAACAACATCAACAGAGTCGTATTTTAGAGCTGTTATTGTATCATAATGAACAATCTCCATAGAGTCGTATGTTTGTACCATTACAGTATCAGTTTGATATGTCCAAACAGTATCAATAATAGCAACCCCATTATATTCATACTCATGTATTTCATACGAAGAACTAACTGTATCTAATATAGGAACTATATCCATACCTGTAATTATCCATTCAGAATATTTATCTATATATGTATATTCGCCAACAACATCATATCTTGTTTCCTGATGTTTATTAATCTCCATGGTTTCTTCCGAATAACTAAACTTTTCTGCAAAATTTGTATATGCAATACCCGATTGAATAGAGAAATTATTTATCTTATAATTTAAATTTAAACCAATAGACCAATTATAAGCAGGTGATGTATTATCATTAATTTTATTAACTATATTATTTGGTCCACCCAAAGTAGTATTAGAGAACATTGGTGTATAAATTAAATCAACCGACCAAGGTGATTTTACAACTGCCAACGGATCTTTTGTTACTTCTTTAAATACTGTATCTCTTAATATTACAGTATCTGTTTTAAAAATAGTAACTGTATCTGTAATATACTTATTTACATATTTTATTACTGTTTTTGTTTCTACGTCAATTGGTTCTTGATAATAATCTTCCGAAGAATTTATTTTTGAAGTATTATTCGTAGGAACGACAAGAGTTTCTTTTACATCATTATTATTTGATACTGATGTTGAATCATCTATTACAGGATTAATTTCATTAATAGAATTTGTCGTTAATGCGTTATTATTTTTAATATCCTTATTATTAGAATTAGAATTATTATTTACATTTGATTTATCTACTGTCTTAATAGTAGTTATATCATTTGAAACAATATTGTTAGTTTTATCTTTATTGAAATCTAATAAACTAAATGCTAAGAACAACGAAGCTACAATAGAAGCCGCATAATAAATATTAAAGTTTCCTAATGAGAATCTTAAGAAACTATCTAACCATAATTTAGATGAGATTGCACTCCACACACTATCTGATGCTTGATAAGTAAAATCTGAGAACTTATTAGCATAAGTTGTTTCAGGAAAACTATTATTTAACGAAGTTTCTAAATTTCCCCAAACATTATCACTAGGAGTAGTTTTGAAATCTTGAAATGCTTCATTAAAAATATCTTCTATGTCAACTCTGTTACTCATTCTATATTTATTTTACTTATTTCTTCCATTTTTTGGCGGATAGACTTTTTTGCTCTAGAATATTGCGATTTCGATGTTGCAACATCTATATCGAGTAATTCTGCAATTTCTTTATGCTTATAACCTTCAATAGCATAAAGATTAAAAATAACTCTATAACCTTCGGGCAATTCTTTAATTATATTCAATAATTCTTCGTGTGTAAAATCTGCTTCATACATCGATGTGCTATGAAACTGAGAATTATAATCGTTTAATTCTCCTTGATTATAGCGTTTTAAATTTTTTCTGTAATTTGTTATTGCTGTATTAACAACAATTCGTTTCATCCAACCTTCAAAAGAACCTTTTTTCTCAAATTTATTAATTTGCTTTAATATTTTAACAAACCCTTCTTGCAAAATATCTTCTGCCTCGTCAGATGTATGTGCATAACGCATACAAATACCCATCAAAACCGGTGAGTATCTGTCATACAGCAATTTTTGAAAAGAACGTTGTCCTTTCTGACAACCTTCAATTATTTTCTCCAAATCTTGCATCGACTATACTATTGACTAATTTATTAATAAATGGTTGCATTAATAATTAATAAAAATACAATTTTTTTTAAATATTTCTACGATAAAGATAGAAAATATGTTTGAATAAATATAATATACTAATTATCAGTATATTTATTTTAACAATCTTTATCAAATAAAACTACAAAATAAAACTTAAAACTCAAAATAAACAAGTTTTTAATTAGAAACATTCCAAATTAACACAAAAACCAACTATTTTATTGATTTGCTGATGTTTACAAACTAAAATATTCTGATAAATATCCTTAGTAAATATCATTAATATTATTACCTTTGAGCCACTGACAAAAAAATTATTAATATGGCAAAAGTAAAAGGAGCTATTGTTGTCGATACAGAGAAATGTAAAGGTTGTGAAGTATGCGTAGTTGCATGTCCAACTGATGTAATCGGCATGACTAAAGAAGTGAATGGTAAAGGTTATCATTATGCCTATATGGAAAATCCTGATGCATGTACAGGTTGTACGAATTGTGCTTTAGTATGTCCTGATGGTGTTATAACCGTTTACAGAATTAAGGTAGAGGCCGAGTAGGTCTAATTAATTAACAAAAAAACTATTACAATAATGGGTGAATTAAAATTAATGAAAGGTAACGAAGCATATGCTGAGGGCTTAATTAGAGCCGGAGCAGACGGATACTTCGGATATCCTATCACACCTCAATCGGAAGTAATTGAGTATTTGATGGCTGAAAAGCCACACGAAAGAACAGGTATGGTTGTTCTTCAGGCAGAAAGTGAAGTAGCTGCCATAAATATGGTTTATGGTGGAGCTGCAGCAGGTAAAAGAGTTGCTACATCATCTTCAAGCCCCGGTATAAGTTTAAAACAAGAAGGTATTTCTTATATGGCAGGTGCCGAACTACCCGGAGTTATTCTTAACGTAGTTAGAGGAGGTCCCGGTTTAGGAACTATTCAACCATCACAGGCAGATTATTTTCAATCTACAAAAGGTGGCGGGCATGGAGATTACAAACTTTTAGTTTTAGCTCCTGCATCGGCACAAGAAATGTTCGATTTTGCCGGATTAGGAATGGAATTAGCTTTTAAATACAGAAACCCTGTATTAATTCTTTCTGATGGTGTTATCGGTCAAATGATGGAAAAAGTTGTTTTATCAGAACAAAAAACAAGGTTAACAGACCAAGAAATATACGATAAGTATGGCCATTGGGCTACTGTTGGAAGAACAGGCGGAAGAGAGCGTAATATAATTACATCTTTACATCTTGTTTCTGAAAAAATGGAAAAACATAACGAGCATCTTTTATCTAAATATAAGCAAATGGAAGCTGAAGAGGTTCGTTTCGAAGAATTTAATACAGAAGATGCAGAGTATCTATTTGTAGCTTATGGCTCTAGTGCAAGAATTTCTCAAAAAGCTATGCAATTAGCTAGAGATAAAGGCATAAAAGTTGGTTTGTTAAGACCTATTACACTTTTCCCTTATCCAAAAAAGAAAATTAACGAACTTGCATCTCAAGTTAAAGGTATTCTTAGTGTTGAAATGAGTCAAGGACAAATGGTAGAAGACGTTATGCTTGCTGTAGAAGGCAAAGCTAAGGTTGCACATTTTGGTCATGTTGGAGGAGTAATTCCTACACCAGACGAAATTGTGAATGCTCTTGAACAAAAAATTATTGGAGGATAAAGCATGACAGTAGAAGAAATTATAAAGAATGGTCAACAGGTTTATAAAAAAACCGAGTTGATGACAGATAAAGAACTTTCATATTGTCCGGGTTGTGGTCATGGAACTGCACACAGAATTACAATGGAAGTTGTTGAAGAAATGGGAATTGTTGAAGATACAATTGGAGTTGCTCCTGTTGGATGTTCGGTTTTAGCATACGAATTTATGAATATTGATATGCAACAAGCCGCTCATGGTAGAGCTCCTGCAGTTGCTACAGGAATTTCTCGCTTATGGCCTAAAAAAGTTGTTTTTACATATCAAGGTGATGGCGATTTAGCTGCTATTGGTACTGCCGAAACAATTCACGCATGTAACCGTGGCGAAAACATAGTTATCATTTTTATAAATAATGGTATATATGGTATGACAGGTGGTCAAATGGCACCTACTACCCTGCAGGGAATGACTTCATCAACATCACCTTATGGTAGAGATGTTGAAAGAATGGGAAATCCATTAAAAATGACAGAGCTTGTTGCACAATTACCCGGAACATATTTTGTTTCTCGTCATGCAGTGCATACGCCAGGTAATGTTAGAAAAGCAAAAAAAGCTATCAGAAAAGCTTTTGAAAATGCTATTGCTAAAAAAGGAACTCAGTTAATCGAAATTGTTTCGAACTGTAACTCAGGATGGAAAATGACTCCTGTAAAATCTAATGAGTGGATGGTTGACAATATGTTCCCATTCTATCCTTTAGGAGATATTAAAGTAGATGGTAAATTAGTTGAAAAATAAAATTTAGAACTATGACTGAAGAAATAATTATAGCAGGTTTCGGTGGACAAGGTGTTCTTTCTATGGGAAAGATACTTGCATATTCCGGAATTATGCAAGACCAAGAAGTAAGTTGGATGCCATCTTACGGACCTGAAATGCGTGGTGGAACAGCAAATGTTACTGTAATTGTTAGCGACGAAAGAATTAGCTCGCCTATTCTTAACTTTTTCGATACAGCAATTATTCTTAACCAGCAATCGATGGATAAATTTGAAAGCACTGTTAAGCCGGGTGGTACTCTATTGTACGATCCAAACGGAATTATTAAACACCCAACAAGAACTGACGTTAATATTTACAAAATTGAAGGAGCTAAACTTGCTTCCGAAATGGGTAATCCAAAAGTATTTAACATGATTGTTTTAGGTGCTTTTTTAAAAATTAAACCAATTGTAAAAATGGAAAATGTTACTGCAGGTTTAAAGAAATCTTTACACGAAAGATATCATAAACTTATTCCTATGAACGAGGAAGCAATTGGTATTGGTACAAATAATCTAGAAACTGTTTTGGAAGTATAACAGTAGATTTATTAAATAATACGAAAAAGGTTCGGCATTTGTTGAACCTTTTTTTTGGGGGATTAAAACTCAAAAATCTTTTCTTATACCTATTAACCTGAGTTCGATTAATACTTTGTCCTCAGTTTCAAATAATTAGTTTTTAAACGAAACAAATTATTGTAACACTATCGGGATAATGTAAGATAATTTGGTAAAGTTTAGGAGCTAATTATTG
>Ga0256913_10001514_pt1 | contig 11928 bp, 10 predicted proteins | sample Axial_MatmetaG_FD_185970 | JGI IMG/M metagenome (GOLD analysis project Ga0256913, IMG submission 185970) | Deep-sea worm associated microbial mat communities from Axial Seamount, Juan de Fuca Ridge, Pacific Ocean - Axial_Mat | ecosystem: Environmental > Aquatic > Marine > Oceanic > Microbial...
TTAGACATTTTTTTCCTTTTTATGTTGCTAACTATTTATTCAAGGAACATTATAGGTATATTACCCTTAATATCCATGATTAACAGCATACTAAAAATGTCCGTTAAAAACAAAAAGTATGTCATTCTGACATATTTTTACCTCTTTTTCTAAAAATATTCTACAATGATAAAAACAGATAATGTCCTTTTTGCCGGAAATAAGCCATTAACAGGACAGAGTGTTCTGTTAAGTGGAAGAATAGGGCATTAACGGACATAATGTCCTTTTTATTTTGGAGGTTTGATGATGCAAAAACCCAAGAGAAAACTGCTCGATATTGTCAGAGACAAGATCCGGTTTAAACACTACATTTTTTTCATAACAAAAAGCATCCCATCGAGATGGGGAAAGAGGAGATCGAACAGTTTTTGACCTTTTTGGCAGTGCAGAAAAAAGTCTCGCCCACTACGCAAAAGCGGTATGGGGGCACTGGAGAATGCTCTGTTGGTTTTTAACCCAAATCTCGAAATAGAAATTCATGACTCTGCGCTATCATCGCATTCATGGGCGTTGCGTAAAGCCATCATCGAACTCTACGGGTGCGACTCAAGTTTTACACAAATCCCCTAAATACGAGCATAGCACATATTCAAAGAATTCTATTTCGAGATTTGGGTTTGATGAAGAGGCGGAAGAGGTATCGGAACTCATGGTATAATGCACATATACTAAATAGGTGGGGGTGGTTCGTGCAGTATGATATCGATATGAACGGGGCGTGTGCTACTACGGTTTTCAAATCGATACGCCGCATACTCCTTTCATATGGGAATATCACCGATAAAAAGTAAATGGCAGGGAGAGAGAATGATAAAAACAGTACTGGGTATTATGGCAGCCACCGTTGTAGTGACGGCTGGGAATTTCACACTCAAGAGCAATGACCTTGAAGGGCAGCTGACAAAGGTGCAGGAGTTCAGCGGTTTTGGATGTAACGGGCAGAACCTCTCCCCTCAGTTGCGATGGGAGGATGCCCCAGAGGGGAGCAAAAGTTTCGCTGTGACCATGTACGACCCCGATGCCCCTACAGGCAGCGGCTGGTGGCACTGGATGGTGGTGAACATCCCTGCAAAGGTACACAGACTCGATACGGGTGCATCACTCAAGGATATGCCAAAAGGTGCCGTGGAGATCATCAACGATTATGGCAAACCGGGATTTGGCGGTGCGTGTCCGCCCAAAGGTGACAAACCGCACCGCTATATTTTCACCGTCTATGCACTCGACGTGGAGAGCCTTCCTGTCAAAGCAGAGACCAACAGACCCATCGTCGGTTTTCAGATCAATGCACACACGATAGGCAAAGCGTCGATCATTTCGTATTACGTTAGATAGTAGATATGTTATAATACTTTAGAGATAACAGAAAGGGATGTTCCATGAGCTATCTTGAGAGAAGAGCGGAGTCTGGAAGAGAGTCTTACTCAAAAAGTGATGCACTATCCATATTGGCTCACTATCGCAGTGAACTCTCCGATGCTGAATACAAAGTGATGATGGATACACTCTGTTCACTTGCTTTGGAGGGTATCTATTTGAATGAAAAAGATATTCTTTTAAATATTGCCCAGTTGCGAGGTGAGATCACATATAAAGAGATCGTAGCGCTGATAAAGTCTGCTTAATGTCCGAAAACTGTTTCGACCAGGAACTTCTTTCATCCAATCTTCTTGGTGCCTGTACACTGGATGATCTTTTTGAAAAAGAGAAAGTTATTACCAGTGCCAAGATGCTTTATCTACTTCAACATCCCATCAAAGGCAATTTGCATTATCAGCACTTGAAAGAGATTCACTATTTTTTGTTCTGTGATATTTATACCTGGGCAGGGAAAGACCGTTATGAAGCGGGCATCAAAGCAAAATTTGGAAAAGGAAAGACACTTTTTACACCTTATGAGAAACTTCATGAAACTGCCCAAAGACTTTTTGATGCTTTGCAAGCAGAATCTTTTTTCAAAGGACAGTCACGAGTAGAGTTTACCAGGAGTGCTGCGACATTTATGAATGGACTGAATATTCTTCATCCTTTTAGAGAGGGTAATGGAAGAGTACAGCGTATTTTTATGCAATATGTGGCTGAAAATGCCGAGTATGAACTTAATTTTAATGATATTTCGGAAAAAGAGATGATAGAGGCTTCAATAAAAGGTGCGGAAGGTGTATTCGCTCCCATGATAGAAATTTTTCAAAAAAGTTTGAAGTAGATGAAAACATTACCGATACTTTTAATGAAGATCGCCAAAAAACTTCAAGAGAACCATGCCCGAGCCATACTGGTAGGCGGTGCTGTGCGTGATATGGTGATGGGTGGTGAGGTCAAGGACTATGATATCGAGGTTTACGGACTGGAGAACCTTGAGCAGCTCGAAGCGGTACTCTCGTCATTTGGCAGTGTCAATCAGGTGGGCAGAAGCTTTGGTGTCGTCAAGCTTAAAGCAGGGGAGGAGGAGTATGACTTCTCCTTTCCCCGTACAGAGCAAAAAAGCGGCAGGGGTCATCGTGGGTTCACCGTAAGTGTAGATGGGGCTTTGAGCTTTAAAGAGGCAGCAAGACGACGGGATTTTACCATCAATGCCGTCGGCTACGATATTTTGAGTGGTGAGATACTCGATCCTTTCGGTGGTCTGCAGAATATTCAGTACAGGGTACTCAGACATATCGAGGATGAGACCTTCGTCGAAGATCCGCTGCGTGTTTACCGTGCCGTACAGTTTGCCGCACGCTTTGGCTTTAAAGTGGCGGAGGGGACTGCGGTACTCTGCAAACAGATGGTGATAGAAAGAAACCTTGAGGAGCTTCCTAAAGAGCGGGTCTTTGAAGAGTGGAAAAAGCTGCTGCTCAAAGCCCCTAAGCCCTCTGTAGGGTTTGAACTGATGCGTGAGTGGGGTATCACCCAATACCACTTTCCCGAATTGCATGCGCTCATCGGTGTACCGCAGGACCCAAAATGGCACCCCGAAGGGGATGTGTGGGTGCATACGATGCTTTCTCTTGACAGTATGGCAAGAGGATGGAAGATGGAGGATGGAAGATGGAGGATGAAAAAGGAGAAAGAGAGACTTAAACTCCTCTTTGCCGTTTTGTGCCACGACTTTGGAAAGTCACTTACCACGACAATAGAGTTTGAGAACAGCGAAGTGGTTTCATGGCAAGAATACATGGAAAGAAACAAAAGCATTTCAGAAGAAATGCATACCAACACTATTCACTATTCACTATTCACTACTCACTCAGTAAAGCGTATCCGTGCACTCGGCCACGAAAAAGCCGGCATTGAGCCTACTAGAACTTTCCTCTACCGTCTGACAAGTGAACACGACTTCATAGAAAGTATTCTTCCTCTGGTAGAGCATCATCTCAAACCGTCACAGTTCTATAAACAGGGTGCAAAGGCGGCTGCCATACGCAGGCTGGCGACGAAGGTGAATATTGAAGAGCTTGTACTGGTAGCCGAGGCGGATTTTCTGGGACGTATGACCGAAGAAGCCAAAAGAGGAGTGTATGCAGCAGGAGAGTGGCTGCTTGAAAAGGCAAGAGCACTGAAAGTAGAGAACAGACCATTGGAATGTCTTGTTCAGGGCAGGGATCTTATTGCTCTGGGTCTGAAGCCGTCCCCCGAATTCAAGATGATCCTCAATGATGTATATGAGTTACAGCTGGAGGGGAGGTTTGAGAATAAGGAGGAGGCACTCTCCTATATAGGCGAAAAATATGTCCCCAAATTGAAATCCAAATCCTGAAATAGAAACAATTATCTAGTTTTGTTATAATGTACTATTGAAAAAACAGGGGATATAGAGAATGAAGTGGTATACCAGTATCAAAGTCAAACTGATCGGTTTTTTTCTTATTGTCAGTCTTTTTTTCCTTCTGTTCCTTGTTTTGAGTTTTTCTGTACTTAAAGAGAGCTATGTGAAGAAAAGTGCTGTTGAACAGGCAAGGTTAAGTACGATTGGTATTGTAGACCGTTTGACAAATACCCAGATAAAGATGGAAGGGAATGTCGCTGTTCTCGCCTCTCTTAGTGCTGAGAAATATAAAAGCAGCAAACTTGATACCAGTTTGATCCTCTCCTTTATGAATGCGATACGTAGTAACGATATTCCCAGTGGAGGGGTATGGTTCGAACCATACGTCCTTCATCCTCATAAGAAAGAGGGTGTGATCTTTTTTCATAGAGAAGATACAGAAAAATTTACTTTGATCGAAGACTATATCCTTCCACATGCAAAAAGTTATCGTGAAATGGAATTTTATGTTCTGGGTAAACAGCTGAAGAAGGGAGAGACATTCTGGACGAAGGTCTATATCGATCCTGTGACCAGTATCCGTATGATTACCGTGGTGTCGCCTATTTATCAGGGTGATACTTTTATTGGTGTTGCCAGTATTGATATGGAGGTGAAATACTATACGGAGTGGTTTACCGCACGAGATGACAGGTATATGATGGTTTTGGACAGAAGTGGTACATTTATTGTCAAATCACCCTGTGTCGAACGGATGATACCTGAAAAAAATATTTACAATATAGAGGGTCGCGAAGCAGGAATGATTGCCAGTGTCATCAAGCAGGGAATAGAGAGAAGAAAAGAGAATGCAGTGCTCGAGCATGCTACTGAGGCTGAAAGTCTTTTTAAAAGCAGTTTTGAGATCGATCGTGATGATGCCAAAATGATCATAAGTATTATGCATCATCCGAAAAGTATGATTGAGACAACAACCCATTTTATTAAAAAGGATCCTATACTGCATCAGGAGAGTGTTTTGGCAACCTTCTATTTTACCAATACGGGGATGAGTCTTGTAGTAGGGATATCAAAAGATGTGATACTCAAAGAGATCAATAAAGATTACAATATCATCATCTGGATCACACTTCTCATTACAATATTGGCGACAATTCTTGGCTATTTTTTGCTGAAAAAGTATTTTGTATTACCGCTTGAAAGTGTGAACGAACAGCTTGAGAACAGCATGTTGGAAGATGGACATTATCGTTTTCTTGAGTGTAAGGATAAAGGGGAGATCGGACAGCTTGTCTATAATCTTAATTCAAGGACATTGGCGCTTGAAGATGCACAAAGACGTGAAAAAGAAGAGATACAAAAGCGTCTGACCAATGAAAAACTACTGATACAGCAGTCTAAAATGGCGGCTATGGGAGAAATGATGGATGCCGTGGCACACCAGTGGAAACAGCCTCTGAATGCATTGAGTATGTACAGTGAGATCATCCGGAGTGATTTTGAAGAGGGGAGTGTGGACCAGAAGTATGTGGATGAGTTCAGCAAAAATATTCAGATACAGATAGACCATATGGTCGATACACTCGATGAATTCAGATCTTTTTTCAGGCCAAACAAAGAGAATGAAGTATTCACAGTTTCAAAAGTGATCGACTCGGTACTCTTCCTGACCAAAGACGAGTTCATGAAAAATCGTATAATGGTTACTGTTGAGATAGAGAATGAGATTGAACTTCTTGGATCCAAGAATGAGTTCAAACATCTCATACTTAATATCATTAATAATGCCAAAGATGCTTTTAATGACAATGATATTCAAGAAAAACGTATTATAACAATACGTCTGTTCGATGATGAGAAGGGGAAAAAGATCGAGATAGAAGATAATGCCGGCGGCATTCCCGAAGATGTTCTCCCCGATATCTTTAAAGCCAATGTCACAACCAAAGAAGAGGGGAAAGGAACAGGTATCGGACTCTATATGAGTACACAGATCGCAGAAAAATATGGTGCAGAACTTCTGGTTGAAAATCTGGAAGAAGGTGCCTGTTTCACGATCTTGTTTAAAGCGTGATCAGACACAAATAAGTTTTCTCAGATTACACTGATCCAGAAAAAGTTGGCAATGGTTACGATGAGAATAATGCCGATGATGTTGAAGACCATACCGTAGGCTGCCATGGTCTTGATCTTGACGACACCGGAACTCATGGCAATGGCATTAGGCGGTGTGGCGATAGGGAGCATGAAAGCGTAAGAGGCACAGATGGTTGCCACAAGCATAATGAGTGTCGCACTTACAGTTGTCTGTTCCGCTACTTTATAAAGAATGGGCAACATAATGGAGATGAGCGCCGTATTGCTGGTGATCTCTGTAGTAAAGGTGATCATTGTAGCGATGACAAGGATAAAGAGCAGGAGCGGCATATTTGAGAAGTTGATCAGGTAGGTTGCGATGACCGTGGCCATATTGGTTTCGGTAAAAGCACGGGCAATGGCAAAACCGGCACCAAATAAAAACATGATACGGTAGGGGATGTTCTCTTTGTCTTCCATCCAGTTCAGTATGGAGAAAGGCGGCATGAAAAGGAGCAGCCCTGCAGAAAGAAGTATGCCGGGTTCACTTAATCCAAGTCCGTTGTAGTAGGGTTTGATAGGGGCATTTACCAGCAGCATTATGATAAGGCCGGAAATAATATAGAGTACCTTCTTTTGGTCTGAAGTAAGGGGATCTTTTTTCAGGCTGGTCTCAATATGCATATCTTTAAGCCCCAGACTGAGAATGAATCCAACTGCGATGAACATTACCAGGACAAGTGGTGAGACGATATAGACCCATTTGGCAAAAGGGATCGCCTGCATACCCATCTCTTCCATGATACCCATGAGAATGAGGTTTGGCGGTGTACCGATAGGGGTGAGGATGCCGCCTATACTTGCGCCATAGGCGATACCGAGGGCCAGACGCATTTTGAGTTTGACATTTTCTGTCAGGAAAAGTGCGATAGGAAGAAGCAGGAGAGTAGTTGTGGTATTTGAGAGAACAGAACTCAGCAGTCCGGATGTAATGATCAGGGCAAAGATGATTCCCCGTACAGAACTTGGAAACAGAGAGAGCATTCTGTTGGCAATGACTTTGTGCAAGCCTGTTTTTTCTACCGCAATGGCTACAAGAAAACCTCCCAAAAAAAGATAGATGATGGGGTTGGCATAGTTTATGGTGGTCTCTTTGGTCGTCAGAATACCTGCAGCCGGAAAGAGTACGATGGGAAGAAGCGATACTACTGCAAGCGGCAGGCCTTCATTTGTCCATAACGTGACCATAAAGACAATGATAGAGACCATACCGGATTGTTCTAACGTAAAGAAAGGGAACATACCTGCAAATGAAAGTATACCGAGTATAAGTGCCAGTGAAATCTTTTTTGTCTGTTCTATCATTGTCATAATGTTTCTCCTTATTCAAATATACCAGGTTAGCGTAAAGGTGCCCTAAAAAACTATCAAATTATATATTATTATAGTAGAATAAAATAAGAATTTTCAAAACGGGGAAAAATATGTCACACCATGCTGAAAAAACCATACAGAAACATTGGTTACAGTTTTCTGTACTGATATTGGGGCTGCTTTTGTGGTTCATGCCTACACCTTCCGGTCTGGAAACACAGGCCTGGCATCTTTTTGTCATTTTCATCGCTGCGATTTATGCGGTCATCATCAATGCCATGCCGATCTTTACCTCTTCCATCATTGCCTTGGCAGTGGTAGTCCTGACCGGTACGCTGACAACGAAACAGGCCTATAGCGGTTTTTCTGAAGATTTTATTCTTCTGATCATTGTGGCTTTTCTTATTGCCAGAGGGGTGATCAAGTCCGGTCTTGGCAAACGGATCGCATTTTTGATCATCAGGAAATTTGGAACATCAAGTCTGAAACTGGGCTACTCCATTGTTGCGGCTGATATGTTCATTTCGCCGGCATTTCCGAGTAATACAGCAAGGTCAGGTGTACTTTTTCCTATTGTGAACGCTTTGGCTGCGGATAGCGGTTCAAAGGTCTCTGACGGATCACGAAAGAAGATCGGTTCGTTCCTGATGATGACCTCCATGGCGGGGCTGACCCTCTCATCGACACTCTGGTTAACCGCAATGGCAGCGAACCCTGCCGGTGCGAAGATGGCAAAAGAGGTGGGCATAGATATCTCCTACGGTTCCTGGGCACTGGCGGCTTCTGTACCGGTTCTAGTGCTTTACTTTCTTGTTCCCTGGGTCATTTTCAAGATCTATCCGCCTGAGATCAAAGAGACACCTGAGGCACCGCAGATCGCCAAAGAGGCTCTGGAGAAAATGGGGCCTGTACACAGGAATGAGTGGATCATGGGAGCGACCTTCATCGGTATGGTGACTCTCTGGGTCATGTCAAGCAGCTGGGGTCTTGATAAAACAGCTGTTGCATTCATGGGACTTGGTGTGCTGATGCTGACCAACATTTTTACCCTTGAAGATCTCAGAAGTGAAGGAAATGCCCTGGGAACGCTGGTCTGGTTCTCCATCCTGTATGCGATGAGTAAATACCTCAATGAACTTGGCTTTATGGGATGGGTGGGAGACCACATCTCCACAGCAGTTGCAGGGTTCTCCTGGCCGGTGGTCTATGCTTCTCTTATTGTCGGCTATGTGCTTATACACTACTTCTTCGTCTCTCAGACCGCACAGATGCTGGCACTATTCTCGGTTTTTCTTGGTGTGGCTATCAAGGCAGGTGTACCACCTGAACTGATGGCCTATATGCTGCTGTTCGCGACCAACTTCAATGCCATTATCACACCGCAGGGCTCATCTGCGAATGTCATCTATACAGGTAGCGGATATATTGAAGCTGGAGAGGTTTACAAAGTAGGCGGTATCGTTACCGCGGTCAATACACTGGTCTTTCTGACCATTGGAACGGCATGGATCATGTTGATCATGTAATGTTTTTGTAAAGGAGATATGGAGATGCAAGAGATTATGGGCTTTGTAGGTATTGGTATATTATTGGCAATTGCTGTACTCTTCTCAAGTAACCGTCGAGCGATCAGTTTGCGCACTGTAGGCGGTGCCTTGCTGCTCCAGTCATCGGTGCCGGCATTTGTTTTGCTCACTGATTCCGGAGCAACCGTGCTCAAAAGCATTTCAGCCGGAGTGCAGACGGTCATTGACTCCGCCAATGCCGGTATCTCTTTTCTTTTTGGACCGCTTGTAAGCGAGAAGATGTTCGAGGTGTTTGGTGGAAATGGTTTCATTTTTGCATTGAAGGTTCTTCCTGTTATTATCTTTTTTGCCGCACTGATGTCGGTACTCTACCATCTCAATATCATGCAGTGGATCATCAAGATCTTTGGCGGTGGTCTGCATAAGATGCTTGGTACAAGCCATACGGAGTCTATGTCTGCCGCTGCCAATATCTTTGTAGGACAGACAGAAGCACCGCTGGTGGTCAAACCTTATATCGCTTCCATGACACACTCCGAACTCTTTGCGATCATGGCCGGGGGACTGGCTTCTGTGGCTGGTGCCGTACTGGTGGGATATGCCTCCATGGGGATAGAGCTGAACTATCTGATCGCAGCTTCATTTATGGCAGCACCGGGTGGCCTTCTCATGGCCAAGATACTTATACCTGAAACAGAGAAAACGGATGAGATGCTGGAAGAGAGCATTGCCGAAGAGATGGAAGATGAGGCTGGAGCGGTCAATGTACTCGATGCAGCGGCCATCGGTGCTTCTTCCGGGTTAAAACTGGCAGCCAATGTTGGGGCGATGCTGTTGGCATTCATTGCGCTCATTGCACTGCTGAATCTGATGCTTGGCGGTATTGGAGGATGGTTTGGTCATGGAGAGATCACGATGCAGATGATCCTTGGGTATCTTTTCGCGCCCATAGCCTACATCATTGGTATTCCATGGAGTGAAGCGGTACAGGCGGGAAGTCTTCTGGGGCAGAAACTCGTCATTAACGAGTTTGTAGCCTATATTGACTTCATCAATATGAAAGATATTTTCAGTGAGCATTCCAAAGCGATCATCACTGTGGCACTCTGCGGGTTTGCCAACCTCTCTTCCATTGCCATTTTGCTTGGAGGATTAGGTGTATTGGCACCCAGCCGCAGACAGGATATTGCCAGACTTGGACTTAAAGCGGTCCTGGCAGGGACACTGTCAAATTTCATGTCGGCAACACTGGTAGGTATATTCCTGAGTCTTTCGGGTTCAGTACTTTAAAGGAGAGTGAATGACAGAACTGCAACATGCAGCAAAAGAGGCGATAGGTCTGATGGACCTGACCACACTCAATGACGATGATACCGAAGAAAAGGTAACAGTGTTGTGTCATCAGGCGCACAGTGCTGCCGGAGATACAGCTGCTGTCTGTATCTACCCCCGTTTTGTACCCATCGCCAAGAAAACACTCAAGGCACAGGGAACGGAGCATATCAGAGTGGCGACCGTGACCAATTTCCCTCATGGCAATGATAATGTCGAGATCGCAGTGACCGAGACAAAAGCTGCTGTGGCTTACGGAGCCGATGAGGTGGATGTGGTCTTTCCCTACCGGGCATTGAAGCAGGGGAATGAAACGGTCGGTTTTGAACTGGTAAAAAGATGCAAAGAGATCTGTGCAAAAGAGGGTGTCCTGCTCAAGGTGATCATCGAATCGGGAGAGTTGAAAGAGGAAACGCTCATAAGACGTGCCAGTGAGATCTGCATCGATGCCGGTGCGGATTTCATCAAGACCTCTACGGGAAAGGTACCTATCAATGCCACACCGGAGGCAGCCAGGACCATGCTGGAAGTGATCGCAGAAAAAAATACTTCTGTAGGTTTTAAGGCGGCAGGCGGTGTGCGTGATGCCCGGAGTGCCAAAGCTTATATGGATCTGGCAGGTGAAATTCTGGGTGAAGAGTGGGTGTGTGCCGAGCATTTCCGTTTTGGGGCTTCAAGCCTTTTGAACAGCCTTCTGGCCGAACTCGGTTTGAGTGAAACAGATGCGAAAGAGGGATATTAGATGAAACGCACCGTGATCCTTCTGCTGGATTCTTTCGGACTGGGCGGTGCCGAGGATGCAGACAAGTTCGTGGGTGAAACGTCTGACGGGAAGGTTTTTACCGATATATTCTCCAATACACTCGGGCATATCGCCCAGGCGTGTTTTGAAGGGCGTGCAGAGGAGGGACGCAGCGGTTCTCTGAATATTCCAAACCTGAACAGACTCGGTATCGGACAGGCTTGTTTGAGGAGCTCCGGCCTCTTTCCTGCCGGCCTGGATGAATCGGTAGAACCTGTAGCCGCCTACGGTTATGCCAAAGAGCTTTCTACCGGAAAAGATACCACAAGCGGACACTGGGAGATTACCGGGGTACCCGTGGAGTTCGAGTGGGGATACTTCAAAGAGAAAGAGAAGAGTTTTCCTCCAGAACTGCTCAATGCACTTATAGAGCGGGGAGGGCTGCCCGGTGTGCTTGGGAACTGCCATGCTTCGGGTACGGCGATCCTGGAAGCGTTGGGAGAAGAGCATATGGCTACGGGCAAACCCATTGTCTACACCTCCGCTGATTCCGTGTTCCAGATCGCCTGTCATGAAGATACCTTTGGATTGGAGAGACTTTATGATCTTTGCAGATTGGCACGTGAACTGGTAGATGAGTATCATATCGCCAGAGTGATCGCACGACCTTTCACCGGTACGGACAAACACAATTTTCAGCGTACAGGGAACCGGCATGACTACTCCGTACCGCCGCCAAAGCCTACGCTGCTTGATAAAATGAAAGCAGCGGGTGGAGAGGTCGTCAGTGTGGGGAAGATCTCCGATATCTTTGCAGCACATGGTATTACCAAAGCGGTCAAAGCAAGCGGTCTTGAAGCACTCTTTGATGCAAGTCTGAATGCCCTGCGTGAAGCAGGGGAGCAGACGATCGTCTTTACCAATTTCGTGAATTTCGATGCCGATTTCGGCCACAGACGCAATGTTTCTGGCTATGCTGCCGCCCTGGAGTATTTCGACAGGCGACTGCCGGAGATGATCCTCTCCCTCGAAGATGACGACCTTCTGGTACTTACTGCGGACCATGGCTGTGACCCGACATGGGA
>Ga0256913_10001515_pt1 | contig 11927 bp, 9 predicted proteins | sample Axial_MatmetaG_FD_185970 | JGI IMG/M metagenome (GOLD analysis project Ga0256913, IMG submission 185970) | Deep-sea worm associated microbial mat communities from Axial Seamount, Juan de Fuca Ridge, Pacific Ocean - Axial_Mat | ecosystem: Environmental > Aquatic > Marine > Oceanic > Microbial...
AGCGGCGGGACTTCGCGGCTCCGGAGAGGAATACAGAAAAAACAAGCCCAAGCCGATCCCTGGCGAATCCGTGTTTTCTATCGAGGACGGCGCCGTCAAACGCGACGGAAGACTATGTTACGCTTTCTCCAAAGGCTCCTCGGTTTTCGTCTTTCCAGACGTTCCATATGCGAAACCCTATACAGCGGGCCAATATGAAATAACCAATAGAGTCGCCACGGCGTTCGCCGTCTACAAGCGGACACTGAAACCGGGGGAATCATTTTCCGCGGTATTTAAAATGCCACGCGTGCCAGTGCGGAATGAAAAACAAATGGCGGAAATCAAAAACGCGGATTACGCGGAGAACCGCGGGATGGTTGTAGCGTACTGGAACAACCTTTTTAAAAATTGCGGCTTCCATATCCCTGAAAAACGCGTTGACGACACATATCGAGAGGCCTTGATCAATCTCATTCTGGCGACCCGGGGCGATAATGGCGGAGGAAGGCGTCAAGGAAGCGGTCTCCCTTACGGGCGCCTTTTCCTCAACGACTATATGGATATGATGCTGGCTTACGTCCGAAACGGGTTGGGGACATTCCACTTGCCCAATGTGGATTGGTTGTTGAAAAAACAATATAGAACCGGAATGTTCATAGACGTTCACAACCGTGGAAACGATAATATCGTGACCTCCCACGGACAAGCTCTTTTCGCTCTCGCGTACCCATACTTGCTGAACCTTGACAAGGCATATGCGGAAAAAGTGTATCCCGCGGTGAAAAAGGGCGTGGAATTGATCGTCAAGGACCACGAAAGCGGAAAATACCATGGTTTGCTCCGCCCCTCCATCCCTTACGACGCTCCAATGGTCACGGGCTTGCATTCCTGCCACAATCTAATGGCCTTGGCTGGAATGCGCGCCGCCATACGCATGGCGGAGATGATTGGTGAAAAAGAAGACGCTTCGCGCTGGCGGAGAGTGGAGAAAACATATGTCAAAGCCATAAACGCCGCGTGCGACGACGCTATCAAGCGCGCGGGATACATCACTTCCGGACTTTACGACTGGAAGGCTGGCAGAGTCCAAGGACACGGACCTCCAAACACACGCCCCAACCAGGATTGGGAAAATATGCTTCTAGCATATCCCTCCGAATTCATCTCCCCGGAGGATCCAAGGCTGTCTCTAACTTTGGCGAGTATTCGCGGACGGAAATACCGCGAGGGGTGTATGAGTTACCGTAACGGAATGCATATACACCAATATATAACATTGAACATGGCGCACCAATATCTCGTCATGGGGGACGGAAAACACGCCTTGCTGGATTTTTACCATGTGCTTTTGCACAACGGACCGACGGGGGAGGGGTTTGAAAACCTCGTGGAGCCATGGACTAATCGAACTCCGCGCTCTAACTGCCCCCCGCCTCACGCGTGGGCGGCCGCGAAAACAGCCCTCTTCATTCGAAATATGTTGGTTTTGGAATACGGAGGGAATTTCGGAATCGAGCGGGGGAAAAGAGATTTAAGGCTCTATTCCCTTATCTCTCCAGTATGGGCCGAGCCGGGAAAGCATATCGAGATCAACGCCATCCCCACGGAGTTTGGACGGATTACAAGCAGAATGGACTTTAACGACTCCGGAGCCCAAATCTCTTTCGAAGGGGATTTTTCCCTTAAACCGCGATATCTAGCCATTCGAATCCCTTATTTCGTCAAAAATGTGACCTTTGAAACGGACGACATCAAGGCGTTTCGTGAAAACGGGTGGATATATATATCCCCGGACGCGACAAAATTGAAACTGACGTGGAAAAAGAACCCGGACGTCTTCAAAGACAATTTTCAGAATATATTGAAGTCATATCGAAGCGAATTCGATTTGAGGAAAGACAATTATATTGTCAACGAACATAGCTTCGATCCCGAAAACGCTGGAAAACCCTTTCTTACCGCCGAAGAGGAAAAGCATCCCCCGGAACCTTTGAGCTTTGTTCTCGTTCGAAACGCGTTTCTGGAGGAATACACACGTAGATTCAAAGAGTATCTAGCGAGTGGCCGAAAACCTTGGGTGGTGGCTCCTCCAAAACTGTTGAATGCCGATGAAAGGGCCAACCTTTATAGGGCTTACCGAAAAACTGTCAAACGCCGCGAATAATCTCAAACCCGGCGAATAGCGGCTATTGGACTCCGCCTTTTTTCTTTTCCGCCGCGATTCTAGCGGCTTCGGCGGCGATCATTTGCCGTAGTTCCATGATGTGCTCTTGAACCTTTCTCATCCCCAAAAGGGAACCTTGACGCATGAGCTCTGGATTCTTTTCAGCTAGTTTTTTGCCTGTGGGCGTGTTGTAGAATTCCGTCAGCTTCTTCAACTCAGCCAAGGTGAAGGCGCCCGCGTAAATCGCCGCCGTCTCGTCTTTGAGACTCTCCCAGGACATGTATTTAGCGAAAAACTTTATCATTACCCCGTGGTAGGGCTCCAGCATTGGCTGTTGTTTTATCTTGATATCCACCGCGTTGGTGATGGACTTTTCCAGCGTCTTGTCGACTTTCATCGCTTTTAGAAGAAGCATAGCGGCGTCCAAACGCTCTTTGTCGGGAACGGAGGCGTTTTCGTCTCCTCCCAGCGAGGAGTAGCTCCCTCCCATCAAAAACACCGCGGAAATCAAAGCCGACGCGATCAACAATTTAGCATAATTCATTTTCTATTTCCTCCTGGATATTGACGGACCGTAGCGGCGGATATCGCCGTTCGCGTCGAAGAATCTAACGCGACGCGGGGGGAATGCAATTACATGAGGCGTTCGGCATGACTATATCGCGACGGGTGGCGCTTCCGGCGTTGGCTTCGAGGGGAACTCGCGCTATTGTTCCATTCCCGCGTAACTCGCGGCCAATGGTGTGGTGTCGTTTTCTCTTGGAGATGAGGAATATGAAACTCGAACTTGCCGCTGTGTATGATCTCGCGGCCTTGCCAGTCGTGCGAAGTTTCGTTTTGGAATCCTCTAGGGCGTTCGGAGCCTCGGAGAAGGAACTGGCGCGTTTGGAACTAGCGGCGGAGGAGGCGGCGGCCCATATTATATCATCCTATCCCTTCGATTCGGAAGATGAATTCAAAATCACCTTCGAGGGCGTGGATGGCAAGCTGAGAATCGAGTTTTGGAACCAAGGGGTTCCAGTGGATGTCGACTCCCTGGACGTCTATCGCGCGGAGGAGCCGGAGACCGCTTTGGAGGGGCTGGAGGTGTTCCTGTTGAGGCGTTTGGTCGACGAGGTGTATTTCCTCAACCACGGCTCGGGTGGCTGGAGCACCGTTTTGGAACAACGCTTGGAGAAATTCAGAACGCCCGCAATGACAAAGCCGCCAGACGGAAAAAAATTGGCGGATGGAGAAAAGGCGAACGCCGCGCGTGAGAAACTCGAGGTGTCGGCAGCCACTCCGGAGGACGCGCAGGGAATCACCCAACTGGCCTATTTCACATATCGCTACACTTACGCTAAAACCGATTTCTACTACCCCGAAGTGTTGAGGGAACGTATCGAAGCGAAGCGGATAATCTCTTTCGTCGCGCGTGGCGTGGATAGCGGGAAAGTTGTCGCGCATAGTGCGTTCGTGATATCGGAGGCATGCCGAGGCGTAGCGGAGGCGTGTTCGATAATGACACATCCCGATTACCGCGGAAATCCCGGACTGCTTCGCTTGGTTAGATGTCAGACGGGATACCGGATGGACCCCGCGAACGGAATAGATTTGGTCGAGGTGAACCTCGTAACCACCCATACCGGATCGCAACGCCTAACCGACAAGTTCGGCTACAAACCGACGGCGTTGAAGCTTTCGGTACACGGTCGAACCGAATTAATTGGGTTGGAAGAACGAGCTTGCGCTCGCAGGGAAAGCCTTCTATACGCGGTCAGCTACACGGACCCGGGACGTTGGAGCTTTCCAGTCTACGTTCCTCGTGAACACAGCGATATGGTCCGTCGGATTTTCGACGAGCTGGGTGTCTCCGCCGATATCCGCGCGGATTCCGCGGAACGGGAAGGCGATACCCGCCAGCGCCTGACGGTGCGAGAACGCGACGGATTCGCCCTTCTAGAATTCGACCGCTTGGGAAAAAATTGGTTCGAGGTCGGACGGAACAAACTCAAAAATTTGAGGGAGGAGGGAATCTCAACAGCGCATTTGACCTTCCCTATGTGGGAGCCGCTCCCGGAAAACCTCGACGGAATACTGATGGAGCGGGGGTTTTTCTTTGGCGGAGTCCTCGCGGAGACCCCGGATAGGTGGCGCTTGCTATATGTGTTTTTGGAGGAGTTGAAGGCGGATTTCAATGAGATAAAGGTGCGAGCGCCATTGGCCGACGAACTGAAAAAGTATGTCGAAGGCGTTTACGAGCAGGTGCTGTGACACCTCGGAAAAAGGCTTGATAAATGGCTTTCGTTTACGATGGATTGAATTTGAACTCTTTCTTGGAGCTCTGCGAGGATTGCGAGGACGCGCAACGCGAAGTGCTCAAGGATATTTTGCGACGTAATTGCGGATGCTCCTTCCTTAAAAGGTTTTGCGGGAATGACGCGCTTTCCGCGGATAATTTTCTTGAAAGAGTGCCGTTGACGGGATGGAAGGACTACGAGGAACCGGTTGACGCCGTGGAGAGGGGCGCGGAGAATGTTCTGTTCGATGGGAAACCAGCGGTTTTCATAATAACCAGTGGCACGACGGGAGTGTCCAAGCTGATACCCGAGTCCGCGGAGGGCGCGGCGGCGAAAAAACTTACAGGCGATTTGAGATTGGAGGCCTTGGGACGAGGGGTTCCTGGAGCGTTCGACGGCAAACTTTTTCCTCTGGCGAACACGGGAAAACTTGGGGTGGCGAGATGTGGAATACCATACGGCACCGCTTCGGGGGTGACATTGCAATCCGCTTCCAAACGATGGCTGGAAAAAATCGCGTTCCCGTTGGGGATTATGGATGTCGAGAATCCCGCCTCCATGGACTACCTCCGAATGCGCTTCGGAATGGAACGCGATGTCAGCTTTATAATCGGAAACAACGCCGGACGAGTCGCGCAGTTGTTCAAACTGGCGGAAGAGCGTTTCGACATGATACTAGAGGATATGGCCCGGGGAACGATCTCGCTGAACGTGGAACTCAAACCCGGAACGCGGAAGACCTTGTTGGACGGGGTGGCTCCAAATCCAGTGAGGGCGGAGGAACTTTCGGCGCGCTCGAAGCGTTTGGATAGCGCCAAGCCAGCTGTATACTGGCCCGGATTGAGAACGGTGTCGTGTTGGCTCGGAGGATCCGTCGGACGCTATGTCGGCGATTTGCGTGGATATCTTCCAGAAAACACGGTGTTGTGGGACTGTGGATACGGAGCCAGCGAGGGAAAATTCAACGTCCCACTGGAACAGGGAAAAGCCGCCGGGCCTTTGGCCGCGCATTCCGCGTTTTTCGAATTCGCTATTCCCGGACAATACGATAGAATGTATCTCGCGAGCGAAATCGAGTCGGGACAATCCTACGAGATGTTTTGCACCACATACTCGGGGCTTTATAGATATGGAATCAAGGACTTGGTCAGAGTCGATGGATTCACCGGGACGACTCCGAATATCGAGTTCGACTCCAAGGCCGGAGATGTCCTGAACGTTTGCGGAGAGAAAACATCCAGCGCGGTTTTGATGGCGGCTTTCAGTGCCGGATTGGAAAAGGTGAAAACGGAGGTGGCATATTGGTGCGCGGTTCCGGATTACGATGGCAAACGATATCTTTTCCATGTGGAAATTCGTTCCCAGCTCTCCGAGGACGCGGCCGCGCGCTTGTCGCGCGAATTGGCCGACGGGATAGAGGGGGAGTTGTCCGCGGATCCCACGCTACCCTATGGACTCTTCCGCAAACAGGGACTGTTGAACTCCGCGGGGGTGGTGTTGATGAACCCTGGATGGTCGGAGGCGTGGCTGCGGAAACTGCGATCGACCGCTGGAGAACAAGTGAAATTGCCGCTTTGCACCGAAAAAGTGGAGTTGAAAAAGAAATTCGCCCCTAATCCGAGATAAGCGATCCCAAAAAGGACGAAATAGGGCTTTGAAGGACGGAGACGCCTAATTGAATGAACACGCGGACAATCTCTCGGGGGAAAACGAAATGACGGATTCCAAGACTCGCGAGAATGGTGTCTCCGTAGGACTGGGGACGGACGCCACTATCGAGGGGGGAGGGGATTCGTTCGCTTTCTTGATCCTACTGGGGGCGTCGACGGTCCGGCTGGGGGGGTGCCTGTATTTGCCGGCTATTCCCTTCATCGGCGAGAGACTGGCGATATCGGACGCCAACATGGCTGCCACCGTGACATATTATTTCCTCGGATTCGCATTGTGCGGTTTGCTAGCGGGACCGTTCTCAGACGCTTACGGACGGAAGGTGTTGATCGTGGGGGGAGCGTTGGTGTTCGTTGTCGGTTCGCTCGTCTGCGGAATGGCCGACTCTTTCGCGACACTCTTGTTTGGCCGCGTGCTGCAATCCTTTGGCGCGGGAATGATCCCAGGGACGGCCCGCGCGATGGTCCGAGACCATTGCGACGACGCACGCGTAGTGTCGTTGATGGGGTGGTTGTCGGTTTTGGGCGTTGTGATGTTCGTAGGGGCGCCAGCGCTTGGTGGCCTGTTGACATTGTATTTCGGATGGCGTTCGAATTTCGTCTTCCTAGCAGGATTCGGCTTCTTGGTAGGGATTGTATTGCTTTTGTGGCTCCCAGAGACTCTCGACCTCGCGCGACGTTCAAAGCTCTCCCCGAGGACAACATTAGCCAATTACGTCGCGATGTTGTTGGCACCGGAATTCACATTGGTGACACTTCCATTGTTTTTGTCGTTCGTTTTCCAAGGCGCGTATATCGCGGGCGCTTCATTCGTGTTCGTGAGGGAACTGGGGGTTTCGCCCGCGGAATTCGGTGGATTGAACGTCGTCTTGGTTTTCGGCTTGATACTTGGACGGCAGATCGCCGTGTCGATGGCGAAGGCAGGCGCGGTCGGAAGGGCGTTTGTCATAGGAGGATTGGCCGCGCCGTTCGCGGGTGCTTTGTTCGCGTATCTCGCGGTCTCCACGGACTCGGGAGGACGCTTATACGTGTTGTTGGGCGCGTTATTCATGTTTTCAATGAGCATGGGGATTGTCACGCCGATTTCAATGAAGTCAGCGATAACGGCGTTCCGCGAACGTAGCGGGGAAACCGCGTCCTTACAGGCGTTCGCCGCTTTGTTTGGAAGCGCTGTCGGAGGCGCGTTGTTCGCGTGGACCGCGCGCTTGATTCCGGAGGTCTCCGCTCTCGTGGCGTTGTCCTACGTGTCGGTCGCCGTTTCGGCATTACTTCCCATCGCGACGTTTTTAGGCCGGGAAAAACTAAGGTGATGTTTTTACTAATTCCTTTCGCACCGTTCCATGGCCCCCCTTTTTTTTGTTCAAGGGGTGTTGCGTGTTCCCCATGATTGCATTATTATTTCCCTTGCTTTGTATTCTGGGGTTCCCTTTTGTGGATTTAGTTTGGATTTAGTGGATGGGTTCCAGAAATAATCGACGGTGTGTGGCTGGAATGCTCCCCCCAATCCGTTTTTAATTATCAGTTCGCTGACGTATTTTATGAAAGCAATGGATTGTGAGAGTTTGTATTTTCTGAGTTCGAATTTTTGTCCTTTTTTTTCGGTTTTCGCCTTGTTCCGCAATAGTTTCACCAGGTCTTTTTTAGCTCTGTTCATTTTTGATTTTTTCAATTCCGCTATTCGTTTGTCCACGTCCACGCTAGTGGTTTCGTCTCCTTCCACCAATGCGGTCCAGTGATCCACGAAAATTGCCACGCCGTATTTTTTTCTAAAAAGCAAAGCGGGTTTGAAGAAATCGGAGATTTCTTTTTTCATATCGTCTTGAGTGTAATTTTTGTTAATGCCCCAATCGAGCCATTTTCTACTGTGGTGAGCGGTTCCCAGGGATGCCGCGGATCCACATACGATGAAGAATGGGTTGTCCGGTTTTTTCTTGTCGAGTTCCAAGAAGTCCCACGGGGGTCCATTTAGTCTTGATGAAGCCATTCCTTTGTATGCTATAATCCTAGTCGGGTTGTATTTTCTGAAGATTTTCGTGCAGCGTTTCTGCATCTCCTTGAATTTCTTCGATTTCGCCGGTTCGGGCTCCTTTTCCCATCCGTGCCATTCAATAAAAGGCGCCATGGCCAAGCGATGGCTTTTGTTTCTCATTTCGTAGCATATACGGTCCCATATTTTGTATTGGAGTTCCATATCCTTATCGGAAGGATCTCTTTCCTTTATGATTTCGACCATCATGACGATGTTCATTCCCGCTTTCAGACAGGAGTCTACCGCCTCGTGGATATATTTAAGAGTTTCCGGGGGGATTGTCATATGTTCTTGATCCAATTGGTCCGATATTCCCGCATGTAATCGACCGCCGTGGCATCCGGCCGCCACGAGTATTTCCGGTATTTTCGGGTTGAATAGAGGTCTGCTTTTTTTTTGGCTGAGCGGTCCCCTCGTGATGATCCACGCTCCCGCGCCGATGTTTTCGACGAACGTTTGTGGTTTGATCGGATTGTCTGGCGGGTGTCCCGCCGTGTTTTTTGATTGCGTTTCGTCGTTGCTGGCCTTCGTTTTTTCCGCGCTTTGTATATTTTGCGTAGCGAAAGCGACGGCAAGCGCCACTGCGATCAAGGTTAGGGTCCGGCATGTTTTGTTTTGCGATAGTGCCGGTTTTCCCTGGTTGTCGAACCGATTCAGGTATGTCATCGTCCATATCCTTTTTTTAGTTTGTCCCGATGTCGAGCGAGATGTTTTTCTCGCTGTCGGTATAGCCGATCGAGAGGGACGGGAATTTCCGATTACGATGGCGCGTGAGTAAACTCCAAACTATCCCTACCGGAGTTATACGAGTTCGCACCGCGAAACTTTTTGGATCCTGTTTAGTTTGTGAAACCTTATTGCGTGTCGATTTTATTTCAAATTGTTTGAGCGCGTCTGTGGCGTTTGATTGTCCGGGAGTCAACTACTTTGGAACCATTTAGACGCGTATGATGAGACGGGCCAGAGTAGCAGTAATGTCAGTGCGACATATGGATATCCCAGGAAAGCGGTTCCCGCTGATTGTATAAGGATAATTGAGCGCACGAGTTCTCCTACGGCCGCCCGCGATTTCGTTGTGGACGCGTTGGGGCTATTGAATACGATGAAATTTTTCATTGAAATAGCGAGGAAGATGATTGATGCCGCGAACGCCAGGAATATGGATGGGGGGATTTCTCCTACTTTTCGCACGACTTCTAGAGCTCCCGTTGCGAGTGGAGCGGTCGCCAGCCAAAGGAATGGTACTCCTAGTATGGTGAATCGGCCTTCCGAGCGTTTTTTGTCGTTTTCCCCCGCCGCGGCCATGGTTACAGCGGTGAAATATAGTAGCCATGTCATTCCCACCACTAGGAGGGCTGGTTCTTGAAGAGGGTGTCGTCCATTGGCCGCGAAGTATCCCAGTATTACGGAAAAGAGACGGCAGAGGGCCATGTTGAGAGGGCCTAGTAGTCGATTGCGTTTTGTGGCGTTGTTGTATGAGTATACTAGAATCGCCAGTATTATCGCCACGTGGAATGTTGGTTTTGGCGCTCCGAAGGCTGCGATGAGTCCCGCCGCCATAAAGGCTATGGCCGCGGTTTTCGCTGTTTTCAAGGATATTTTTCCTGATGGGATAGGGCGTTCCGGGCGTTCTTTTGCGTCGAGTTCGGCGTCGGACGCGTCGTTGTCCACCAGTCCGAAGATGTATAGCGCGATAGTCGCTACTGTTGCCCAAATGAATCCTGTGGATTCGAATTTCCCTTTTGTCAGGTCGAATCCCAGAAGGAGGTCGAGTCTAGCGTGGTTTGCGCGTTCGGCGATGAGGTATCCCAGCGCCACGTCTCCCGGGATTGTGAGTAGGTTTGGCAGGCGCAGGAGTTCGAGCCAAGAACGCAGGAGACTCGTGGTTGTTTTTTTCTCCGCTATTTTAGCGTTTTGTCCGGGCATTGATGGCGCGCCGTTTTAGAATGGGGAATCGCCGTCGATATCGGAGACCATCATTTCAACGGCCAAGGCGTTGCATTCTTCTTCGAGAGTGGTCAGGATTTTATTGATTTTAGCTCTGAATATTGAATAGAATATCATAGCCGCTATTCCGATGATGAGTCCTGCCGCGGTTGTGGTCAGGGCCATGGATACTCCGCTTGCGATCATTGTTGGTCTTGGTGTCGCCAAGTCTTGATTGAGACTGAAAAAGGATCGTATCATTCCCACGACAGTTCCAAGGAGTCCGATCATTGGTGCGACTACCGCGATATCCTGTAGGACTTGTATTCTCTGCCAGAGTTTTGTTGCTTGCCGCGCGCCTTCGTCCTCGACCGCGTCCCTGACCATACGGTAATTGTTTTTCGATTTGAGGAAGATTCTAGCTCCGGCCGCGATGACCGCCGCCGCTGGGCTCGGGTCGTTGGAGCACATTTCCGCCAGGAGTTCGAAATCTTTTTTATCGATGGCTTCTTTCGCTTGGTTCAGGAATGATGTAGGAGCTATCAGTTGGGTTCGGAGGGACATAAGGTAGTAGAAGACCAGGCATAGGGCGATGAATGATAGAAGAATGAGAGCGTACATCATGACGCCGCCGTTGTTGACGAGCTTCACGAGTGTCTCGAAAGTGGATGTGGAATCGGCGGTTTTTCCCGCTGTTTTCTCCGCCGCGCCCGCGATAGCCGCGGAAAAGGCGCAGAACGTGGTTGTCGTCATTGTCGCTATGTTTTTTATCGACATTACGCGGTTCTCCTTGCGGGTGGTAGTTATTTTTTCTTCATCCATTTGCCTTCCGGGCTTTGCACCCAGAGGCCTGTTTTCGATTTTTCGGCTATCTTGACAGCCCTTCTTGTTCCTATGATTTCGATTGATTGTCCGAGTTTTCTCGCGAGCATCGCGTAGACAGTTTTTCTATCGGCGTTTTCGGCAGCGACGATTTTCGCGTCGTCGTCCGATATTTTACCGCGTGGTTCGAGGAACCCTTTGTTGTTTTCTCCCAGCAGTCCCTTTGCCTTGAGGGCGTTTATGGCAGTGAGTCTTTTAGCCATTCGGGCTTTGATTTCCGCCGCGGATCCCGCGTTCGAGACACTGGGGAAGGCGAGCGCCGCGATGGATACCGCCGCGAGGATCGTCAGGAATCTTTTCATTTTCCGCCGTCTCCTTTTGTATTTTCAGTGTTGTTTTTCCGCATTGTGGCGTCTTGGTCGTCGATGTCGTCGAAGAAGTCGTCCAGTTCCTTGTCCACTTTGAGGTTCACATCGATTTTTATGTACATTGGCTTCACGTCCAGCTCGATTTTGTGAGTGGTTTCCACTTTGCTGTTTGTTTCCACTTCGTGGTGAGTGTAGCATGATGTCATAGTCGCCATTAATATGGGTGCGGCCAGTGACATTAGCACCGTACGAATGTTGCTGTTAGTTTTCATAATCGGAAGTTTAGCTCCAGTTCCGCTTGGAGTCAAGCGTTTGAACGAGTGTTGTGCGCGTTTTCCTCATTTGAAATGAATGAATCCCCTTGGTGTCGTTTTTTCGTTTTCCTGGTTCGTGCTTTTTTCGTTGAAGCGTCCAATTCGTGTCAACGGGGTTTCGAAAGGCCATTTTTCGAGCAATTTTTCCGTCATCGCCTCCGGGATAGCCGCCAAGAGTTCGTAGTCTTCGCCGTCGTTCAACGCCTCTTCCGTTGTCGCGTTGTCCCTGCGTGGGATGGATTCCGTTTGGATATTGAGAGAGAGGTTGGATGCGTCCGCGATTCTCGTCGCGTCGATGAGGAGTCCGTCGCTAACGTCGATCATAGCGTTTGCGAATCCGTTCGCTAGGAACGCGCCTTCTTTGACGCGCGGGAGG